>BNJU01005199.1_pt1 | contig 57609 bp, 55 predicted proteins | sample 8539281 | NCBI WGS metagenome assembly BNJU01 (sample SAMD00202456, study PRJDB9452) | human saliva metagenome | isolation source: human saliva | place: Japan
CAGCTGCGCCAGTGATCCCGGGTGACGGCATCGGCAAGGAGGTCGTGCCCGAGGGCCTCAAGGTCCTGGCCGCCGCCCTGGAGGGGACCGGCGTCGAGGTCGCCACCACCGACTTTCGACCTCGGCGCCGACTGCTGGCACCGCACCGGCGAGACCTCACCGATGCCGACCTGGAGGCCATCAAGGGCCACGACGCCATCCTCCTGGGCGCCGTCGGCGACCCCTCCGTCCCTCCGGCGTCCTGGAGCGCGGCCTGCTGCTGCGCCTGCGCTTCGCCCTCGACCACTACGTCAACCTGCGCCCGGCCACGCACTACCCGGGCGCGCCCACGCCCCTGGCCGATCCGGGCGAGATCGACTTCGTGGTCGTGCGCGAGGGCACCGAGGGCCTGTACTGCGGCAACGGGGGGGTGGTGCGCGCGGGCACGCCCCACGAGATCGCCACCGAGGTGAGCGTCAACACCGCCTACGGGGTCGAGCGCGTCGTGCGCTACGCCTTCGAGCGGGCCCGCGCCCGCCGGGGCCGCCTCACGCTGGTCCACAAGCACAATGTGCTCGTCAACGCCGGCCACCTGTGGCGGCGCACCGTCGAGGCCGTGGGCGCGCAGTACCCCTGGACGTCGCCGTCGACTACAACCACGTCGACGCCGCCGCCATCTACATGGTCACCGACCCGGGCCGCTTCGACGTCATCGTCACCGACAACCTCTTCGGCGACATCTCACCGACGAGGCCGGCGCCGTCACCGGCGGCATCGGGCTGGCCGCCTCGGGCAACATCAACCCGGACGGCGCCCTCCCTCCATGTTCGAGCCCGTCCACGGCTCCGCCCCCGACATCGCCGGGCGGGGCGAGGCGGACCCGACCGCCACCATCGGCGCCGTGGCCATGCTGCTGGAGCACTCGGCTGGGCCGGCGACGCCGCCCGTGCGCGCGCCGTGAGGGCCGACATGGCGGCCGGGCCGAGGCGAACGGGGCCGGGCGCCCCTGGTGCGCTCCACGAGCGAGATCGGCGACGCGATCGCGGCCGCCCTGCGGCGCTGACGGGCGGGACCGCGGCGGCGCGGGGACCGACGTCCGCGGCGCCGGGCGCCGGGCGGCATACGGCTGGCGGCGGGCTGCACGACGGCGGGGCGCCGGACCGGGTCGGCATGCGGTCATCGCCGACCGGCCACTGATCGCGGCGGTAGGGTGGGCCCATGTCCACGACTCCGGCCGCCGCGCCCGCACCCGGCCCCATTCCCCACGCCCTCGCCCGCGCCGCCGCAGTCCCGGTCCCGCCCGCCGACCCCTGGCCGGCCGCTTCCCCGACCCCCAACCCGAGCGCCGCCGACGACGCCGCTCGCGCCCGGGCGCTGAGGACCTCCACTTCGGCCCGTCTTCACCGACCACATGGCCCACGCCCGCTGGACGCGCGACGGGGGCTGGGGCGAGCGCGGCATCATCCCCTTCGGCGACCTGAGCCTGTCCCCGGCCGCCGCCGTTCTGCACTACGGGCAGGAGATCTTCGAGGGCATCAAGGCCTACCGCCACGACGACGGCGGCGTGTGGACCTTCCGCCCCCGCTACAACGCGGCCCGGCTGGCCGCTCGGCCCGCCGCCTGGCCCTGCCCGAGCTGCCCGAGGAGGACTTCATCGCCTCCCTGGTCGACCTCGTGCGCGCCGACGAGGCCTGGGTGCCCGACGGCGAGGGCCAGTCGCTCTACCTGCGCCCCTACGCCTTCGCCTCGGAGGCCTTCCTGGGGGTGCACGCCGCCGACGCCGTCGAGTACTACGTCATCGCCTCCCCGTGCGGCGCCTACTTCCCCCACGGCCTGCAGCCCATCAGCATCTGGGTCACCTGGAGTACCACCGCGCCGGGCGCGGCGGCACGGGCGCGGCCAAGACGGGCGGCAACTACGCCTCCTCGCTCCTGCCCCAGCAGGAGGCCGCCGCGCAGGGCTGCGAGCAGGTCTGCTTCCTCGACGACGTGACCCAGGCCAATCTCGAGGAGCTCGGCGGCATGAACATCATGGTCGTGGGCGCCGACGGCACCGTGCGCACCCCGCGCCTGACGGGCACGATCCTGGAGGGCCTGACCCGCAGCGCCATCATCACGCTCCTGGCCGACGCCGGGCGCGAGGTCGTGGAGGACACGATCAGCCTGGAGGGCCTGCTGTCCGACATCGCCTCCGGGGCGGTCACCGAGGTCTTCGCCTGCGGCACCGCCGCCGTCGTCGTGCCGCTGGGCCGGCTCAGGGCGAGGGCTTCGACGTGAGCATCGACGGGAGCGAGGTCACCCGCCACATCCACGACCGCCTCACCTCCATCCAGTACGGGCGCGCCGAGGACCCCCACGGGTGGATGTACCGCCTCGCATGAGGTGTGATCTCGACGCCGGGTCCCGGGCGCGATGGGTGCCGGGCCCGGAGCTGTGGTCCCTATAAGCCCATGAGCGACAGCACCTCGAGTCCCGAGCGCCGTCTCCGCGCCGACCCCCGAGGAGCCGGCGGCGCCGCCGCCTCCGCCGACGAGGAGAAGGTGGCTGCGCTGCGCCGGCGGAGCGCGCGTGGAGGATCGGGCTCGTCTCGGTCCTGGCCGTGGTCCTGGTCCTCGTGCTGGGGTGGGGGCCCTGGGCCTGTGGCTGCGCCACTCGCTGGGCTCGAAGATCGAGACGATCGACGACCCTTCTCGGCGATCTCGACGCGCGCCCCCAGCAGTCCGTGGGCGCGAAACCAGAAGCCGGCGACCAATATCCTCGTGCTGGGCCTCGGACTCGCGCATCAGCGCCGGCGACCCCTCCCAGTGGGAGGCCGGCGCCCAGCGCACCGACGCGATCATGATCGTCCAGGTCAGCGGCGACCGCCAGGAGGTCTCCGTCGTGTCGATTCCGCGCGACACCTGGGTGGAGGTGCCCGGCCACGGCCAGGCCAAGATCAACGCCGCCTACTCCTACGGCGGCCCCAGCCTGACCATCCAGACCGTCGAGCAGCTCACCGGCGTGCACATCGACCACTTCGTCATCGCCGACTTCGAGTCCTTCGAGGCCCTGACCGATGAGATCGGCGGCGTCGTCATCAATCTCAAGACCCCCCAGACCCCTGGCGGACACGCAGTTCCCGGCCGGCACCCAGCGACTGAACGGCGCCCAGGCGCTGGCCTACACGCGCGAGCGCAAGAGCCTGCCGGGCGGGGACTTCGACCGCATCAACCGCCAGCAGTCCTGGATGCGGGCCATCGTCTCGCAGGTCCTGCACGGCGGGATCCTGACCGACCCGACCAGGCTCTACGGCTTCCTGTCCGCCGTCGTGCGGACCATGGCGGTGGACGAGGGCTTCACCATCGACGAGATGCAGTCCCTGGCGATCGATCTGCGCGGCCTGCGCTCGCGCAACATCAATTTCCTCACCATTCCCACGGCCGGGACGGGCACGAGCGAGGACGGCCAGTCCATCGTCGTGCGCGACGAGGCCGCCGACACGCCGCTGTACGGGGCCCTCGCCACCGACACGGTCCAGGGAGTATCTTGAGGCCCATCCCGACGCCGTTCCGCGCCTGCCCGGGCACGGCGAACTGACGCCCGAGGGGAAACCCCGCCCCTCCGCACAGAAAGGGCTACGCAGGACTATTCGCGACCCGATGATCAGGAGGCCCCGAGTGACGCGCGGCCCTGTTCTGCGCGTAGATCACGGGTCCGGGGCTCCCGCCCTGATCTTCATCGCAATGACGAGCATCAGGGGCCGTCAGGAGCGACGGCGGTGCGCGGGCGGGCGCGTCGGTTTTCCCGGGACCGCACTTTTTGTGACACATGACGCCGTCATCGAGGTCCGCGACGAACCGGAGGGCAGATGCGCGCCGCGCCACCACACCAGCCGCACGGCCGTCGGCGGGCGCGCCGACGGTGAGCGTCTCACGACACCACCCTGCGCGACGGCGCCCAGCAGCAGTCCGTGTCCTTCACCGTCGCCGACAAGCTCGCCGTCGCGCGCCTGCTCGACGGGCTCGGGGTGGCCTACATCGAGGGCGGCTGGCCCGGGCGGTGCCCCAGCGACACCGAGTTCTTCGCCCGCGCCCGCGACGAGCTCGACCTGACCATCTCCAGGCTCGCGGCCTTCGGCTCGACCTGCCGGGCCGGATCGGCGGCCGAGCAGGACGAGCAGGTCCGCGCCCTGATCGACAGCGGCGCCCCCGGTGGTCACGATCGTGGCCAAGTCCGACCCCTCCACGTCGAGCGGGCCCCTGCGCACCGCGGCCGCCGAGAACCTGCGGATGGTGCGCGACACGGTCGGCCTCCTCGTGGCCGCCGGCCGCGAGACCATGGTGGACCTGGAGCACTTCTTCGACGGGCTGAGCCGCGACCCGCGCTACGGCATCGAGGTCGCCCTCGCCGCCGCGCGGGCCGGGGCCGGGGCCGTCGTCGCCTGCGACACCAACGGCGGAACCCTGCCCGGCGCCGTCGCCGCGGCCGTCGCCCGCCTGCGCCGCGCGCTCGACGAGGCCGGCCGCCCCGAGTGCGTCGTCGGCATCCACACCCACGACGACGCCGGACTGGCCGTGGCCGGGGCCCTGGCCGCCGTCGAGGCCGGGGCCCGGCAGGTCCAGGGCTGCGTCAACGGCTTCGGGGAGCGCACCGGCAACGCCAATATCCTCACCCTCATCGCCGATCTCGAGCTCAAGACCGGGTGGAGCGCCCTGCCCGGGGACGGGCCCGAGCGCGCCCGCCGCCTGGCGGAGTTGAGCGCCGTCTCGCGCACGGTGGGGGAGATCGCCGACCGCGCGCCGTCGGGGCGCCTGCCCTACGTGGGGACCCGGGCCTTCGCCCACAAGGCGGGGCTGCACGCCTCGGCGATCAGGGTCGATCCCGACCTCTACCAGCACGTGGACCCGGCCCGCGTGGGCAACACCATGACCATGCTCGTCTCGGAGATGGCCGGACGGGCCTCCATCGAGCTCAAGGCCCGCGAGCTGGGCATCGACACCGGCGGCGACGCCGCGCTGCTGGCCCGCGTGACCGAGGCGGTCAAGACGCGCGAGTCCCTCGGCTACGCCTACGACGCCGCCGACGGCAGCTTCGAGCTCCTCCTGCGCGCCGCCCTGGGGGAGCTGCCCGAGTACTTCCGGGTGGAGTCCTGGCGCGCCTCCATCCAGGCCCGGCCCCTGCCCGGGGAGCGGCTCCTGCCCCTGGGAGGGACACGCGACCGACTCCGAGGCGACCGTGCGCCTGTGGGTCGGGGCGGCGCCGGGCGGTGCTCGGGAGGGCAACGGGCCGGTCAACGCCCTCGACCACGCCCCTGTGCGAGGCCCCTGGCGCAGACCTACCCGGAGATCCGGGCCTTCGAGCTGACCGACTTCAAGGTCCGCATTCTCGACGCCGAGCGGGGCACCCGCTCCATCGTGCGGGTCCTCATCGAGATCACCGACGGCGAGCGCAGCTGGTCCACCGTCGGCGTGGGCACCGACATCATCGAGGCGAGCTGGGAGGCCCTGACCGACGGGCACGTCGTGGGCCTGATCAAGGCGGGCGTCGCCCGCGCTGAGGTCCCGGCGCCGGGCCCCGCTCCCGAGGGAGGGCCCGACGCCGGCGGCCTCACACGCGCCGGTTGTGGCCCGGGCCGAAGTAGACGTCGTCGAGCGTGGCGGTCAGCAGGGCGCGCTCGCGCAGGATGTCGATGATCTGGCCGTACAGGTGGGTGACGGTGGGGAAGTTGGCGTGGCCGATGACGATGTGCTGGGCCAGCAGCCACTTCTGGGCCTCGCCGAGCAGGACGTCCTCGGTCAGCAGGCCCGAGTCGCCGAAGGAGCCGTACCACAGTGGTGGGGGTCGTGTAGCCCAGCTTCGCGCACACCGAGTCCGTCCACTCGCCGCGGTAGCCGTAGGGCGGGCGGACGAAGGGGGTGCCGGTGACCCCGTAGGTGCTGTTGAGGAAGGACTCGCAGCCGCCGATCTCGGAGATGATCCCCGCCCTCGTCCAGCTCGGTCAGCCCCGCGTGCGTGACGGTGTGGTTGCCCAGCTGCACCTGCCCGGACTCCACCAGCGGCGCCATCTTGTCCTTGCAGTCCGTCCAGCCGGGGTAGGAGGAGGTGACGAAGAAGGTCAGGCGCACCCCGGAGTCCTTGGCGAAGTCCAGGTAGGCGTCGACGACGGAGGAGTCGGCGCTGTCGTCGACGGTGATCGCCACCGTACGCCCACGGCCTCGGGCAGCTCGGTGATAACGCCGTCGAGCTCCTGGGGGCCGGGCAGCGGCGGGGGCCGTCCCAGCCACAGGGGCCCGTGCGAGGGCGTCGGGCTCGGCGCGGCGTGGGCGAGGACGTCGGGGCTCGGAGGGCGCCGCGGGCGCGGAGGGGGACGACGCCGAGGACGGCGCCGCGTCGTCGGTCAGTGAGCAGGCGCCGGTGGCGGACGTGGCGGCGGCCAGCATGAGCAGGAATTCGCGGCGTTGCACGGGATCTCACCTTTCATCGAGGCATAGCGGGAAGCGGGGTTGGACGAAGCATGTCACATGCGAGCAGCGTCGCTCGTCCTCCTCGCGGAGGAGGGGCGAGCGCGAGTCGCGGCCCTGGCGGCGATCGCTCCCCGGGGCGTTCGACGGAGATCACTTCCGGGGAGCCCGGCGACGATCGTCCCGGGACGTCAATCGAGTTGACTTCCCTGTCGGTGGTCAATTACAGTTGACCCCATGGATGTCGAACCTGACGGCGATGGTGGAGCGGGCGGCCGCCGACGGCCCCCTGACCGGCCCCGAGGCGACGGTGCGGGTGCGCGCCGAGCTGGAGCGCCTGGAGGCGGTGCTCGTGCGCCGGGCCCGCAACCGCGCCACCTGGGCGCAGATCGCCGCGGCCCTGGGGGTGTCCAAGCAGGCCGTCCACAAGAAGTACGCCGGTCGCGGGCTGCTCCGCGGCCGCGGGTAGGCGCGGGAGGCGGCCCATGAGCGACAGCGCGACGACGCGCGCGGCCCTGGCGCTGGCGGTCGGGCGAACCCTGCCCGTGCTGCTGTGGGGCGCGCCGGGAACGGGGAAGACCTCCGCGGTCCTCGCGCTCGCAGCGCGGCTGGACCCTGCCGGTGGAGACGGTCATCGGCTCCATCCGCGAGCCCAGCGACTTCTCGGGCCTGCCCGTCATCCGCGACGAGGAGACCCGGTTCGCCCCGCCGCGCTGGGCCCGGCGGCTCGCCGCGGCCGGGACGGGACTGCTCTTCCTGGACGAGCTGACCACGGCGCCGCCGGCGGTGCAGGCCGCCATGCCCGGGTGGTGCTCGAGCGCGCCGTCGGCGACCTCGCCCCGCCCCGGGAGATCAGGATCGTCGCCGCCGCGAACCCGCCGGGCATCGCCGCCGACGGCTGGGAGCTGTCGGCGCCCCTGGCCAACCGGCTCGTGCACCTGACTGGCGCATCGCCGCCGCCGACGTGGCCGAGGGCTTCACCCGCGGGTTCACCGCCGACGACGTCCCGGTGCGCGCCCCCGGGCCGGACCGCATCGCCGCGGCGACGGCCCGGATCGGGCGTTCCTGCGCGTGCGCCCCGAGCTGGTGCTGGCCGTGCCCGACTCGCCCGAGCGGCCGGCCGCGCCTGGCCCAGCCCTGCGGACCTGGCAGATGGCGGCGCGCGCTCGCCGCCGCCGACGCCAACGACGCCGACGAGGCGGTCAGGGCCGCACTGATCGCGGGCGCGGTCGGCGAGGCCGCGGGCCTGGAGGCCCTGTCCTGGCTGCGCACCCTCGACCTGCCCGACCCCCGCGAGCTGCTGGACGACCCCGCGGCGCCGCTGCCGCGCAGGCCCGACCACCTGCACGCGCTGCTGGGCGCACTCGTCGCCCACGTCATCGCCGACGGGAGCGCCCCGCGTGGAGCGGGCCTGACCCTCATCGCCCGGGTCGCCCGCACGACGCCGGACGTGGCCGCCGCCTCGGCGCGCGACCTCGCCGCCGCCAGGCCGCCGGGCGCGCGCCTGCCCGAGGCCATGACCGAGCTCGCCCCCGTCCTGCGCTCGGCGGGACTCATGCCATGACCGCCCCGACCCCCGCACGCCCCCGACCCCGGACGCGGAGCGCGCCCCGGCGGCCGCCCCCGACCGCGCCGAGCAGGTGCTGGCCCGCTTTCGGGCGGGCCTGGCTGTGGGCGACCGCCCGGGCGCCCTATCTGGCCCGCGCGCTGTTCGCGCTCAACCGGTCCTCGTCGAGGCGCACCTGGACGAGGACACCGGCGAACCCTGTCGCCGACCCGGCCTTCCGGGCCTTCCCTGACCGACACCCGGTGGCGCGTCCACCTCGACCCCGGCACGGCCCTGGCCACGCCGGTGGCCGAGATCGGCTGGTGGATGCTGCACCACATCGGCCACCTCGTCCGCCACCACGCGGGCGTGCCCCGGCCCCGCCCGAGGCCCGACGCCGCCCGCCGCGGGTCGGGCCGCCCGCCCGAGGGCGCGCCCGCCGCGGGCGGGCGGCAGGCGGCGCGCCCGTGGAACCGGGCCGCGGACGCCGAGGTCAACGACGACCTGAGTCCATGGGGCTCACCACGCCCGCCGGAGTCGTCCGCCCCGCGGCCTGGGGCTTCCCCGGACGGCTGGCTGAGGAGTACCTGTCCCTCATCGAGGTCCTCGACGCCGCGCACCGCAGGGGCGGGCGCCCGCTCGCCGACCCCTATCGACTGCGGCGGCGCCGTCGACGGGATCGACGACGCGCCGCCCGGCGCGGGAGGCTCGCCCCGGACTCGACGACACCGAGCGCGACCTGCTCGAGCTCGCCGTCGCCCGCGAGATCGAGACCCGCTCGATCCGGCGCGCCACCGTCCCCGGCGGGTGGCGGCGCTGGGCGGACCGGCGGCTGCGCCCGCCGTCGACTGGCGCGCCGAGCTCGGGGCCCTCCTGCGACGCGGGGTGCGGCGGGCGGCGGGCCGGGTGGACTTCACCTACACCCGCCCCTCGCGCCGGACGGCCCGGCGACGGGATCGTCATGCCCGCGATGGTCGGCCCGGACCCCGACGTCGCGCTCGTCGTCGACACCTCCGGATCCATCACCCGACCATTCTCACCGGCTTCCTGACCGAGATCACGGAGATCCTCGCCCGCGCCGCCGGACCGCGGCGCCGCCTGCGCGTCATCTGCTGCGACCGGCGCGCCCACGGCATCCAGACCGTCCGCCGCGCCGAGGACATCGAACTGGTCGGCGGGGCGGCACCGACCAGCGCGAGGGCATGAGCGCCGCGCTGGCCCTGCATCCCCGCCCCGACCTCATCCTCGTCCTGACCGACGGGCAGACCCCCTGGCCCGATCGGCGCCCGCCCGTGCCCGTGGTCATCGGCCTGGTCGAACCCGGCCCGGGCCTGCGGGCCCAGGCCCCGCCGCCCGCGTGGGCGCGCACCATCCCCCTGCCGGCGGGCCCGCCGTCCGCCGCGCCGTCACCAGGAGCAGGGACACGACCGTCGTCCACGACGAGCCCGACCCGGGGCCCGAACCCCTCCACGAATGGACCGCCGCCGGATTCGACGTCGGGCGGGCGCGCTGCTGGATCGGCGCCGGCTTCCCGCTGGACGCGGCGCTGCGATGGCGCGACGGAGGCGTCCACGCCCCCGCCGACGCCTCCGCCTGGCGCGCGGCGGAGTGAGCCCGCACGCCGTGCCGCCCATGCTGCGCGCCGGAATGACGCCCCGCGACGCCGTGCAGTGGCACGAGCTCGGCTACAGCCGCGCCGAGGCCGCCGACCGGCACTCGCCGGGGAGCGGCCCCGCCCCGCAGATGGTGGCGGACCCTGCTGGGCCGTCGAGCCCGCCGCCCCGACGCCCTGGCTGACGACGAGGCCGAGGCCATGCGCGAGCTGCTCGGCGCTGGCATCCGCGCTGCCACCGCCCGCGCCTACCTCGACGCGGGATGGCGCTGCGGCGAGGGGCGGCCTCCTGGGCCGCGACCGGGATCGACCCGCCGGCGCCGCCGCCTGGCGCGCCATCGGCCTGCGGCCCGCGGAGGCGGCCGCGCTCGCGGCGGGCGGGGTCGATGCCTTCGACGTCCTGCGGCGGTGGTGGGACGCGGGCGTCCCGCGCGATGAGGTGGCCTCCTGGCTCGTCGCCGGCTTCGCCCCCGACGAGGCCGCGCGGGCCCGGGCGGACGGCGCGACGGCCGAGCGGGCGGCCGTGCTCAGGGCGCTCGGCGGGGATCGGGCCCGCGAGCGCGAGTCCCGGAACTCCCGGATCGCCCTGGATGTAGCCGCGCGGGTCGTCGCGGTGGATGACGTGGTTGACCTTTGAAGCGCCGGACCCGGGTGCGCGGCGCCAGTTTCAGGACGTGGGCGACATCGTCGTCGTCGAGGGCGCCGACCAGGCCGTAGGGCTCGATCCGCAGCCATCCGCGTGCATGAGCAGGATCGGGGCCCGGACGGCGCGCAGGGCCTCGGCGTGCGAGAAGTCGCCGTACATGCGTCCCGTCGACGAAGGCGCGGGCGAAGTCGAGGGTCGAACATGGACAGGGAGCGGAAGAGCTCCCCGAAGGCCGCAGGCGCCCACCACGCCTGGAAGCCCGAGGGCTCTCCGGGTGGCGGCGCTCCCAGCGCCGCACGCCGGGGTCGATGATGCGGTCGATGACCCAGTCGGGAAATCGCTTGGCGCGCCTGGGCGAGATGGGGGAGCTCCTGGCCGCGGAAGTAGTCGGCCAGGCGGCGGTCGGGGGCCTGGAGCACCTCCACCGCGTGGACGAGGCCGTTGTAGACGAAGCGGTCGCGGTCCCGGAAGCGGGGCCACTCGACGGAGAAGACGGGGGCGTCCTCCAGGACGATGGCGCTGACGGCCTCCGGGTGGCCCGCCGCGAGCCACAGGGCGAAGATGCCGCCGGAGGAATTGCCCGCGACGAGGGCCGGGCCCTCCAGCGTCGCGGCCAGGAGGGCGGCGAGGTGGGCTCCGACGGCGTCCCAGGTGTAGCGCCCCGGCGTCCAGCTGAGGCCCCGTGCCCGGTGACGTCCACGGCCAGGACCTCGAAGTCGCGGCTGAGTTCGGCGGCGATGCGGGCGTAGGTCAGCCACGTGCCCATCTGGGCGGGGATGAGGAGGAGGGGCTCGCCGTGGGCGGGCCTCGGACGTAGCTGAGGGTCACGTCGTCGGCGACCCTGGCGAGGTGCTGTGCGAAGCCCCCTTTCGCGAGCGCCGGCGGGAGCGGGTCGTATCGTCCCTCGAAGGGGTTGCTCCAACATGATGGGACTATCCCACGAATTGTTCGCGCCCCGCAAGTCCCGATAGACTCCCTCCATGGGAGACGCCCGCGACGATCGAGGCCTTCCGCCCCCGCTGGCGGACAGCACCGCGTACCTGCTCACGCGCGCCCTCCGCGTCTCCGCGCGCCTGGCCCACGACGAGTTCGGCCGGGAGCCGCTGCAGCTTCGCGCACTACGCGACCCTGTGCTGGGTGGAGCACCTCGGCCCCTGCTCCCAGATCGAGCCTGCCACCGCCATGAGGGATCGACCCGAGCGACCTGGTGACGGTCCTCCAGGCGCTCGAGGCCGAGGGGCGCTGCGCCGGAGCGTCGATGCGGCGGACCGCAGGCGCAGGATCCTGGACGTCACGGACGACGGCCGCCGGTGGCTGCGGCGCCGTCGCGAGCAGGGCGCGGCGCTACGACGAGGCGCTCTGCGCCGGCACGCAGGACGGGGAGCGGCCCTGCGCGCCCAGCTCGAGCTCATCGCCCGCCCGGCGGGTGCGCCGGCCGCGCCCGAGGGCCGGTGACGGCCGGGCCGGGTCGCTGATGCCGACGGTCCAGGGGAGAACCCGCCGATGCGCTGGTGCCGACCGAGTCGTCTGACCGACCGGGGCGCGGAGCAGGAGTCGGCGCCGTCGAGTGGACTCCGGGTGATAGCGCGGTTGGGAGGCCGGTTGCTCGCCGGCATCCCGGTCATTGCGTGGGGTGGCTGACGGGGCTTGAACCCGCGACCTCTTGGACCACACCCAAGCGCTCTGCCCTGCTGAGCTACCAGCCCGACCAAGCCGAGTACTTTATCGGCTTCGCGGCGGTCGGCCAACCCGTGCGCCGTGCACTGCGTCACGCGCCGGACGGCCCCGCGCCGGCGCCGGGACCGGGGCGCCCTCCGGCGTCGGGGCGCGGCGGAATCGGCCTGCGGCCTGCGTCCCCGTCGGGCCCCGCCTGCGGGCCCGAGCGCCCGGTTCCCGGGAGGAGGGCCCCCGTGGGGTGGGCGGCGATCTCCTCCGCCGCGGCCCGGCACTCTCCGACGTCGGCCCCTCCCCGGCGGGGAAGAGCACGGCCCGGTAGTAGCGCAGCTCGTCGATGGACTCCAGGATGTCGGCCAGGGCGCGGTGCCCGCCGCGCTTGTCCGGGGACTGGAAGTAGGCGCGCGGGTACCAGCGCTTGGCCAGCTCCTTGAGGGAGGACACGTCCACGATCCGGTAGTGCAGGTGGTCGATGAGCTCGGGCATGTCCCGGGCGAGGAAGGCCTTGTCGGTGCCCACCGAGTTGCCCGCCAGCTGGGCGACGCCGGGTCGGGCACGAGGGAGCGCACGTGGTCCAGGACGGCCTTCTGGGCCTGCGGCATCGACAGGCCGTCGGCGAGCTCGTCGAGCAGCCCCGAGGCGGTGTGCATCTCGCGCACGAAGTCGCTCATTCGCTCCAGCGCCGCCGCCGGCGGCCTGATGAGCACGTCGACGCCCTGGCCCAGCGGGCGCAGCTCGTAGTCGGTGACCACGACGGCGACCTCGATGAGCGCGTCGGCGCTCAGGTCCAGGCCGGTCATCTCGCAGTCGATCCACACCAGGGGGTCGGAGGTCGTCATCTGCTTGCTCACGGGCGGGAGTCTATCCCCGGGCGCCGCGGGCGCGGCGCGAGGGGACGCCCGGCCGTTCCCCGGCGGGTGCCGCGGGCGGCCCGGCGCGGGGGCGGTCTCAGCGCCGTCCGCGGCGGCTCAGGCCGATGAAGCACACCAGCGGGCACGTCGCGCCCAGGGATCATGAGCAGGGCCAGGTCCCACAGCCACTGCCCGGTGGTGTGGGCCCACAGCGCGTCCTCGCGGTAGGGGACGATCTTGTTCATGTCGAGCGTCGAGGCGGCCAGCGCGTAGCCCCAGCGGGCCGGCATGAACCAGGACAGCTGCTCGAAGATCTTGCGCCCGGCCACCGGGATGACGCCGCCGGCCAGCACGAGCTGGCCCATGATCGTGACCACCAGCACCGGCATGACCTGCTCGGAGGAGGACACGTAGGCGGACACGGCCAGGCCCAGCAGACCGCAGGTGAAGGCCGTCGCCCAGCAGCAGAAGGTCAGCTCCAGGGCGGGATCGCCCAGCAGCACCGCGTCCGTCGGCCCGTCGTTGAGGGTCAGGGCCACCCCCACCATGAGGCTGGACTGGACGGTCACCAGCACCGCCAGCACAATGGTCTTGGCCATCAGGTAGGACCCGCTGCGCAGCCCCACCGCCTTCTCCCGCAGGAAGATGTCGCGCTCGTCGACCAGCTCGCGGATGGTGGCCGACATTCCGGCGAAGGCCGCGCCGGTGACGAGGATGATGAGCAGGGTGAGCGCCTGCGTGGAGTACGTCGGGTGGGGATTCTCCGGCGTGGGCTTCCAGTCGGGCATGGCGTAGTCGGGGAGAGAGCCCCACTTGCCCTCGATGGCCTTGGTGAGCACGCCCATGATGAGGGGCAGCACGAGCATGAAGATCAGGTTGGGCGGGTTGGCCAGGATGAGCCTGAAGTGCCGGCGCACCAGGGTCGACACCTGCCGCACCCCCGACTGCTGGGGCTTGCGGTTCTGGTCCAGGTCCGCCGTCGAGGAGCGCACCTTCTGCCCGCCCGAGCGGCGCGTGCTGGGCACCGTGTGCTCCAGGACCTGGCGCAGCTCGGCGGTGTGGTTGCGGATGAGGGCGTAGACGTCGGCGAAGCCAGTGATCTCGGTGGGGTCGGCGAAGCCGCCCTGGGGCGCCCTAGGGTGATGAGGCGCCCGCCCTGGTAGATCTCCGCCAGGCGCTGCTCGAAGTAGGGGATGACGTCGCGCGGCGGCCCGAAGTACACGGGCTTGCCGCCGGCGGCGAGGATGAGGACCTTGTCGGCCCGGTCGATGTGGTTCTCATTGTGGGTGACCACCATGACCGTGCGCCCCGAGTCCGAGCCGCGCATGCCGTGGGCGAGCCTGGCCAGCAGTTCCATGACGTCGCGGTCGAGCTGGGGGTCCAGGCCGGAGGTGGGCTCGTCGAGGAACAGCAGGCCGGGCTTGGTCAGCAGCTCGATGGCGGTGGACACGCGCTTGCGCTGGCCGCCCGAGAGCTTCTTGACGCGCTTGGACACGTGCTCGGTCAGGTCCAGGTCCTCCAGGACCTCGGCGATGCGCTCGGCCCGCTCCTTCTTGGACACGTCCTTGGCGAAGCGCAGCTCGGCGGCGTACTGGAGGGTCTGGCGCACGGTGAGGTCGGCGTGGATGACGTCGTTCTGGGGGACCACGCCGATCATGTTGCGCAGCACCTCGTAGTGCTCGTACACGTCCATGCCGTTGAACAGGACCTGGCCCTTCTGGGCCTTCTGCTCGCCGGTCAGGGCCTTGAGCAGGGTGGACTTGCCGGCTCCGGAGGGGCCGACGACGGCCAGGAGCTCGTTGCCGGGCAGGGCGAAGGAGATGCCGTCCAGGAGGGTGAGCCTGCCGTCGTTGACGGAGAAGGTCAGATCCCGGGCCACCAGCTCGCCGCCGCGCTCCTGGAGCTTGAGCAGCCCGTCGGGGCTGACCTCGACGAAGTGCCCGCCCATGCCGATGACGGTGGGCTTGGTCACCAGGACGTGGGGCACGCGCTGCCCGCCCACGTAGATGCCGTTGGTGGGATTGTTGTCGACGACGACCAGGCCCTGCGGGTCATCTCGACGCGGGCGTGGTGGCCCGACACGGCGGGGTCGGCGATGACCAGGGCGTTGTCGGGGTAGCGGCCGATCGTCCCCGAGCGGGTCAGGCGCACCCCGGAGATCGTGCGGCGCTGGCCCACGGGCGCCGTCGGGTCGAGGAGATCCTCGGGCGACCCGGGGCCGGAGGCGGCCGAGGGCGCCGAGGTCTGACCGGCGCGCACCACCATCGTGCGCCCGGACAGCGGCTCGGCGGGCGAGGGCTGCGCCGGCGCCGGGCCCCGTGGGCGGGGGCTGCATCGGCGCCGGGCCGGCGCCCGGACCCTCGGCGCAGTCCTCCCGGCGGCGGAGGGCGCGGACGGCGGGCGGCCCTCGGCCGGAGGCCGGACCGGACCCGGTCCGACCCGGGGGCCGCCCGCCGCGCCCGGCCGCGCCGGCAGGGGGCGCCCGGCGCAGTGGCGGCGGGGCCCGCCGGCTGCAGGGATGAAGAGGAACGTCGGCCCGGAGGCGTTGGACAGCTGCACCCTGCACCGGGCGCGCGACCAGCACGGGCCCGCGGTTCGGGGCGCCGTCGACCAGCATGCCGTTGGTGCGCGAGACGAGATGGATCTGCCAGCCCTGCGGCGTCGGCACGACCCGCAGGTGGGTGCCCGAGACTATCGAGGAGTTCGCCACCACGATCCCCGAGCTGGGGTGGCGGCCCACCGTGAACTCCTGGGTGAAGACGCGGGGGGCTGGTCGGCGGGGGCGTTGCCGGATCGTACGGCGAGCGCGATGGGGGTCACGGCGGTCCTTCCTGTGACGGGCGGCGATCGGCCACGGGATTCCGGCGGTCACGATACCGGGGTCGGGGCGTCGCGGTCAGCCGCCGGCCGATCGGACGATGGGGAGCGCGATCCGTGCGCCCGCGTCCGGCCCCCGCTCCGGTGTTGGTATCGTGCCCCACGGCCGCCGCCCGGCGGCCGTGCGCCTCCGTAGCTCAATGGATAGAGCATCGGCCTTCTAATCCGCAGGTTGCCGGTTCGAGTCCGGCCGGGGCACCGGTGGCCCCAATACCGCTGAATCGTAGCGACGTCAATACGTGATTCGGTCGCATTGCGCCCCTAAGGTTGGACCCATGGCCCCTCTCCGTCCCCGCCGCCCGCGCCCGGCGATGACGTGCCCGTCTCCGCGCTCAGTCGCGGCCGTCTCATCGACGTCCTGACCGACACCGTCGAGGGACCTGGAGCGCCTCGAGCTGCCCCTGACCGTCGAGGGCATCGATGAGGCCCGCCGCCTGCGCTCGAGCCTCATCGGGCAGGGTCCGCGACCACGTGCTGCCCCGGCTCGCCGACGCCGACGTCCCGGCGATCGTCGTCGTCGGCGGCTCGACCGGCGCGGGCAAGTCCACCCTGGTCAACTCCGTGCTCGGGCGCGAGGTCTCCGACGCCGGGGTCCTGCGCCCCACGACCCGCACGCCCGTGCTCGTCGTCAACCCCGAGGACGCCGAGGTCCTCGCCGATCATCCGGTCTCCGAGGTGAGCCTGACCGTCGTGTCCGACGTCGTCCCCGCCGGACTGGCCCCTGGTCGACGCCTCGGACCTCGACTCCGTCCACGAGGCCAACCGCACCCTCGCCGTGCGCCTGCTGGAGGCCACCGACCTGTGGCTGTTCGTGACCACCGCCGCCCGCTACGGCGACCAGACGCCGTGGTCGACCCTGGAGGAGGCCGCCCGGCGCAACACCCCGATCGCCGTCGTCCTCAACCGCGTCCCCGCCAGGATCCTGTCGGTGGTCCGCCGCGACCTGGTGACCCGCCTGGAGGGGCTGGGCCTGGCCGAGTCGCCCTTCTTCGTCGTCCCCGACGCCGGGCCCCACGAGGGCCTGCTGCCGGCGTCCTCCGTCGTCGAGCTGCGCGACTGGCTCTCCCTGCTGGCCGGCCGCCACCGCGCCGCGGGCCTCATGCGCCGCACCGACCGGAGCATATGGCCGGGGCTGCGCTCGGACCTGAACCGCCTGGCCGACGCCGTCGACGCCCAGGACGACGCGGGCCGCCGCCTGGAGAGGGCGGCCAGGCCCTCCTGACCGAGCCCCTGGCCGCCCTGCGCGACGACGTCGCCCGCGGCGTGGCCGGCGACAGCGCGCCCGCCACGCGCTGGGTCTCCCACGCCTCGACCGGGGGCGCACTGGCCTCCCTCGCCCAGGGCGGGCGCCTGCGCCGGGGCCTGTTCGGCCGCGCCGCCGCCGCGCGGGGCCGGGCGCTGGAGGAGGTGGTCGTCGAGCTGCGCGAGGCGCTGGTCCTCCGGCTGTCCGCCGCCCTGTCCTCGGTCGTGGCGCAGGCGCGCCTGGTGTGGGAGGAGGCGGGCGTGGCCGACAGGGTCGACGGGGTGCTCGGCGCCCGGCCCCCGGCGCCGAGGCGGTCGTCGACGGAGTGGATCGGCCGCGTGCGCGCCGACCCCGTCCGCCCCCGGCGGGTCCAAAGGGCATCAGGGCTGGAGCCCCGGGCGCGGCCGACCTGGTCATAGCCGCCTCGTGCGGGGTCGAGGGGCCGCCGACTCCGCGCGCCGCCTCGGCCTGACGGAGCCGGTGTCCGCCGCCCGCTCCGCGCTCATCACCGTCCTGACCGGCGCCCTGCACGCCGCCGTGCCCGCGGGCGCCGCCCTGCGTCTGGTCCCCGATCCAGCCCTCGCCGCCGCGCTCAGACTGCGCGCCGGCGAGCTCGTCCCACCTCGTCCACCCCGGAGCCGCAGCATGACCGAGTCCGCACTCCGCCGTCGCAGCCGACGCGCGCCCAGCCCGACCGCCCCGACCGCCGGCCGGGGCGCCCCCGCGCCGGGACCCGCCCCGGTGCCGGTGGCCGGCCCCGCCGTCGTCCTCGACGAGCGCCTCAACGCCCCTGCGCGCCGCCCTCGACTCCTGCCCCACGGAGGTGCCCGCGGCCCTGGGGATGCCCGCCCGCAAGAGCCTGGACGCGGTGGCCGAGCGCCTCGCCCTGGGCGTGGACCACACGGTCGTCGCCCTCTTCGGCGGCACCGGCAGCGGCAAGTCCTCGCTGTTCAACGCCCTGACCAAGCTGCAGTTCGCCGACGTCGGCGCCCGCCGCCCCACCACCTCCCGGGCCGCCGCCTGCTCCTGGGGCGACGACGCCAACGCCCTGCTGACCTTCCTGGGCGTCGACCCCTCGCGCCGCATCCGCCGCGAGTCCCTCCTCGACGCCGACGACCAGGACGAGCTGGCCGGGCTGGTCCTGCTCGACGTGCCCGACTACGACTCGGTCACCACCGCGCACGCCCTCCAGGTGGACCGCCTCGTGCCGCTGACCGACGTCCTCGTGTGGGTCCTGGATCCGCAGAAGTACGCCGACTCGGCGCTTCACGACGGCTACCTGCGCGGGCTGGGCGCGCGCCAGGAGGACATGCTCGTCCTGGTCAACCAGATCGACACCCTGCCCGTGGGCGGCCGGGACCGCCTGCTGGAGGACGTGGGCAACCTCCTCGTGGCCGACGGCCTGGCCGGGGTCACCGTCCTGCCGGTCTCGGCGGTGCGGGGGGACAATCTCGACGCCGTGCGGCGCATACTCGTCGACCGGGTCTCGCGGGAGTCCAACGCGGCCCGCACCGCCTCGGCCGAGCTCGACGCGATCGCCCTGAGGCTGCGGCCCACGGCGGCGGTGGGCGAGATCGCGGTGGAGAGGGAGCCGCTGGGCGAGGTCGTCGAGTCCCTCATCCAGGCCTCGGGCGCGCGGGCCGTGGCCGACTCGGTGCGCACGGGCCTGGCCCGGGCCTGCCGGGGCGCTGGCCCGCCCCGAGCCGCCCGGCGGGGCGGCCGTGGCGGCCGCCCGGACCCGGTGGCTCACGCGCGTCACCCAGGGCCTGCCGCGCGCCTGGGCTCGCAGCATCGAGTCCGCCGTGGCCGGCGCCGACGCGCTGGCGGCGCAGACGGCGGAGGCCGTCGGCTCCGTCGCGCTCCCGGCCCCGCGCTCGACGGCCATCGACCTGGCCTGGTGGGGGGCCTGCTCGCCGTCGTCCTCGGCCTGGGCCTGGGCGGCGCCGCCCCTGGCCACCGGCGGGAGCCTCGTGGCGCCCCCTGCTCCTGGTCCTGGTCGGCATCGCCCTGGCCGGGTGGGCGGCGTCGGCCCGCCGCCGGCGCGCCGCCGCCGAGGCCGAGACCCTACGCCGGGGCGGTGCGCGCCCGCGTGAGTCCATTATCGAGCGCGGACTGGCCGCGCCCGCCCGGCAGGTCCTGGAGCGCCACCGCGCCCTTCAGCGCGCGGTCGGCCTGTGAACCGCGGCGTGCGCGGTCGGCCCGCAGCCCGGCGCCGGCGGGCGCCCGACGGCGCCGGGCCGCGGCGCGCCGGGCTCCACAGGCGCGGGCCGCGGCGGGGTCGTCCCCAGACCTGACGGGCCCCGCTCGCGCGCGGCGGCGGCGCGGGGCACGGTGGGTGGTGCCGGCGCCGCGCCGGCACCACCCGATGCGAGGAGCACCGCCATGACCCGTCAGCTCGAGCTCGTCGTCCAGGGCGTCCTGGGCACGACCCCCGTCGTCTCGCGCGCCCCTCGGGCCGCGCCTACTGCCGCTTCCGCCTCGCCACCACCCCGACCTTCCCGCACCTCCGAGGGCTGGCGGGACGAGGAGACCATCTGGTTCACCGCCAGGCCTGGGGCCCTCTGGCGGAGAACCTGGCCCGCAGCCTGCGCAAGGGGGACCCGGTCTCCTCGTGGGCCGCTTCACCCAGGAGGCTGGAGCTCGCGGCTGCGCGGCGAGATGATCACCAATGTCCTGACCGTCGCCGCCGGCGGTCACGACCTGAACCGCGGGGAGACCCGCTTCATGAAGATCGAGCGCGCCGACGCCGCCCGCACGGCGCCCTCCGCCCCCCGCCCCCCGGCCCGGCGGAGGGCGCGCCGCCCAGGCGCCGGGGCGGACGCGCCCGAGGCGCCGGGACGCGGACCCCGCCGGACGCCCGGGGTGCGCCGCCCCGGGCGCCGGCGCAGACGCGCCCGAGACGCCGGGCCCGACGACGAGCCCTGGTTCCCGCCGCCCCGGGACCGGCTCGCCCCGGACCCGGACTACGTCCTGGCCGGCGCCGACGCCTGAGCCCGCGGACTTCGGCTCGCGCCGCCGGTGCGCGGACCTCAGCCCGCGCGCCCGGCTCACTCACCCGGGCGTCCGCGCCCGGTGGTCCAGATCGGCCGGGTGGGCCACGCGCAGCACCTCGATGAGGACGCGCACGGCGATCGCGGCGGCCGCCTCGCCGTCGGGCAGCAGCCGGGCGAGCGCGCCGGCGCGCATCCGCCAGCCCAGCGCCCGCAGCGAGTCGACCTGCTCCGGGCCCAGCAGCGCCCCGCCCCGCGCGTCGAGGACGGGCAGGACGATCTCGACGCCGTCGGCCCTCCCGGTGAGCGCCATCCCGGGCGGATGCGGGGAGGCGGGCCCGGCGCGGCGCCGGCGCAGCCGGGCCAGCAGGCCCGCGGGGCCGGGCGGATCCCCGCCCACGACCGGCGCCGGGGCCGTGAGCAGGAGGGTCGCCCCGGGCGGCCCCGTCCGGGCAGGGCAGGGGCCGTCGAGGAAGGCCGCCAGGGTCGGCTCGAAGCGGGCCCAGGAGCCCAGATCCACGTGCTCCTCCAGGTTCATGGGCACACGCTGGCGGGCAGCGCCACAGCCCGCCCGGGCGTGTCATGCCGCGGTACTCGACCCTCGGCGTGGCTACGGTAGCCGGGAACCGGGAGCGGCGGCGCACCCGCATCGGCCAGGGGAGGGATCAGGCCATGATTCGATTCGATCACGTGTCCAAGGTGTACAAGCGGGGCGCACGGCCCGCGCTCGACGACGTCGACATAGAGATCGAGCGCGAGGAGTTCGTCTTCCTCGTGGGGGCCTCGGGCTCGGGCAAGTCGACCTTCCTGCGTCTAACCCTGCGCGAGGCGCCCCACCTCCGGACGGGTCCACGTCCTGGGCCGCGACCTGTCCCAGGTCTCGACGTGGAAGGTGCCCCAGCTGCGCCGCGAGATGGGCTTCGTCTTCCAGGACTTCCGCCTGCTGGAGAACAAGACGGTCCTGGAGAACGTGGCCCTGGCCTCCCAGGTCATCAGGCAAGCCCCGTCATTACATCCTGTCCGCCGTGCCCGAGGCCCTCGACCTCGTCGGCCTGTCCGGCAAGGAGAAGCGCCAGCCCCACGAGCTGTCGGGCGGCGAGCAGCAGCGCGTGGCCATCGCCCGCGCCATGGTCAACCGCCCCAAGCTCCTGCTGGCCGACGAGCCCACCGGAAACCTCGACCCGTCCACGTCGGTGGGCATCATGCGCCTGCTGGACCGCATCAACCGTCAGGGCACCACCGTCGTCATGGCCACCCACGACGACGAGATCGTCGACCAGATGCGCAAACGCGTCATCGAGCTCAAGTCCGGCGCGGTCGTGCGCGACCAGGCCCGCGGCGTCTACGGCTCGGACCGCTGAAGGAGGACCCTGTGCGATTCCGCTTCATCACCTCCGAGACCTTCAGGGCCTGACCCGCAACCTGGCGATGACGATCTCGGTCGTCCTCGTCTCCTTCGTCTCGCTGCTCTTCGTCGGCGCCTCCTCCCTCCTGCAGTCGCAGATCGCCGCCATGAAGGGCGAGTGGTACGACAAGATCGAGGTCAGCGTCTACATGTGCCCGTCGGACTCCTCCTCGGCCGTGTGCATCGAGAACGGGGAGGCCACCCAGGAGCAGATCGCCGCCGTCGCGGCCCTCATCGACTCGGCCCCTGGCCCCCTTCGTCAAGAGCTACACGATCGAGTCCAAGGCGGAGGCCTTCGCCAGGTTCCAGAGGGCCTTCGGGGATCAGGCCCTGGGCCGCATCGCCACCGAGAACATGATGCCGGTCTCCTTCCGCATCAAGCTCGTGGACCCCACGCAGTACGAGGCGGTGGCCGAGCAGTTCACCGGGCGCGCCGGCGTCGAGCGCGTCGTCGACCAGCGCGCCACCCTGGAGCCGCTCTTCCTGGTGATGAACCGGGCCTCGTGGGTCACCGGGGGCCTGGCCGCCATTATGGCCCTGGCCGCCGTCCTGCTCATCACCACCACCATCCGGCTGTCGGCGATGAACCGTTCCAAGGAGACCGGCATTATGCGGCTGGTCGGGGCCTCCAACCTCTTCATACAGCTGCCCTTCATACTCGAGGGGGTGATCGCCGCACTCCTGGGGGCGATCCTCGCCGTGGCCACGCTGTGGGCGGGGTCCACCACTCGTCCAGGGGTGGCTGGCGAGGTCGATCAGCTTCACCTCCGCCTTCATCAGAACCACGGACGTGCTGCGCCCTGACCCCTGGCTCCCTGCTCGCCGCGATCGTCCTGGCGGCGGCGTCCTCCGCCTTCTCGCTGTCGAAGTACACGAAGGTGTGATCCCCATGGCCACCCCGCTCCCGCCGCCCGGATCCTGCCCCGCCCGGGCGGGTCCCGGCCGTCCGCCGCGCCCGGCGGGCCGTCCCGGCGACGTCGGCGGTGGCGCGCCGTCGCCGTCGTGCTGGCGGCCGCGGCGCTGGGCACGGCGCCCTGGCGGCGTCCACCTGGCCCGCGGCGGCCGATGACCGCTCCGACGCCGTCGACGCGCAGGAGCAGGCCCAGCAGCACCAGGCCGAGCTCACGGCCTCCCTGGAGGGGTCTCGGCCGAGCTCGGGCAGGCCTACCTCGATCTGCAGGACGCGCGGACCGCGCTGGGCACCGCCGAGGCGGAGCTGACGGCCGCCGAGGACACCCTCGCGCAGAAGCAGCGCGAGCAGCAGACGGCGGCCGACCGCCTGTCGGTCGCCCAGGCCGACCTGGACGACCTGACCGACGAGGCCGATCAATCCGCCCAGAACGCCCAGGAGCACAGCGACTCGGTCGCCTCCATGGTCGTCTCCGCCTACCAGGGCGACACCACGTTCACCTCCTGGACCTACGTGCTGGCCTCCGACTCCGTGGAGGACCTGAGCGATCGGGCCTCGACCATGGCGATCGCCTCCGGCATGCAGGAGTCGGCCCTGGCCTCCGCCGAGGCGCAGCGGGCGCGCGACGCCAACCGCAGGGCCCGCCAGAACGCGGTGACGCAGCGGGTCTCCACCCTCAGGATGAGGCCGACGCCGCCGAGCAGGAGGCCCAGGAGGCCGCGGACGCGGCGCAGACCAAGCGGGACGAGGTCGCCGACCTCGAGACGAAGGCCGCCGCGGCCGCCTCCGACCTGGAGGCCCGCAAGGGGCGACCTGGAGGAGCAGCTGCGCCAGAGCGCGGCGGACGCCGAGGCCGCCGCGGCGCGCATCGCCGAGATCGACGCCGCCAACCGCGCCGCCTACGACGCCGGACAGACCGGCGTCTCCTCGGCGACCGTCGCCGCCGACTCCCTCGGCTCGGGCTACATCGGCCACCCCATCACCGGCGGGCTCGTCGTCACCTCCCCTTCGGGTGGCGCGTCCACCCCGTCACCGGCGTGAGCACCGGGCACCAGGGCGTCGACTTCGCGGCTGCGGAGGGCACGCCCCAGTACGCCTCGGCCGCCGGGACCGTCACCTACTGGGACTCCGCCTCCTGCGGCATCGGCCTGGACCTCAACGTCGGCTACGTCGACGGCCACTCCTACGTCGTCACCCTGTGCCACCTGTCGGGGCGCAATGTGGCCAACGGCCAGTACGTCAACCGGGGCGACGTCATCGGCTTCACCGGCTCGACCGGTTACGCCACCGGCCCCCACGTCCACTTCCAGGTGGCCCAGGACGGCGTCTACATCGACCCCATGACCCTGCCGGGGTTCTGAGGCCCGGGGCCGCCAGGGTGGCCGGGTCCCTGGCCGGGCCGGGTTCGACGCCGCGGCGCGCCGCCGCGTAGGCTGGGGCCCGCGCCGCGCGCCGCGCCGGGACCGGGACAGACCAGGAGAGGAGACGCCCATGGCCGCCAGGCCCAGAGGAGAGAGAAGCCCACCGCGGGGAGCGGGCCAAGGCCGCCTCCGACGCCCGCAGGACCGTCGCCCGCAACCGCAGGGCCGCCCACGACTACTTCATCGAGGACCGCTACGAGGCGGGCCTGTCGCCGACGGGGACCGAGGTCAGGCCCTGCGGATGGGGCGGGCCCTCGCTGACCGAGGCGTGGATCGAGATCGACCGCCGCGGCGAGGCCTGGCTCCAGGGCGCGCACGTCCCCGAGTACCTCCAGGGCACCTGGAACAACCACGCCCCGCGCCGCAAGCGCAAGCTGCTGCTCCACCGCGCCGAGCTCGAGCGCCTGGCGGTCAAGGTGCGGGCCAAGGGGTACACGATCGTCCCGCTCGAGCTGTACTTCATCGGCGGGCGGGCCAAGCTGGAGATCGCCCTGGCCCGGGGCAAGCAGGACTGGGACAAGCGCCAGGCCCTGCGCGAGGCCCAGGACAGGCGCGAGGCGGCCGGGCCGTGGCCGCCGCCAACCGCCGTCGGGGCTGAGCCGGACCGCCGACCGCCGTCGGGGCTGCGGCCGCCGCCCCCGGCCGGCGGTCACCAGCGGTCGTGGACGTAGGGGCGGATGATCCGGTCGTAGAGCTCGGCCAGCGCGGCGTGCATCTCGGCGCCCAGAGGCGCAATCCCGGCCGCCTCGATATTGAAGCGCATCTGGTGCGCTGCGCGCGTCGGGCAGGATGCACGTGATCCCCTCCTGCTCGATCAGCCACCGCAGCGCCACCTGGACCGGCTGCACGTGCTCGGGCCCGAGCTCGCGGCACAGGCGGGCGAGCTCGCGCGCGCCGGGCGCCCGCATCCCCGGGCACGACGGTGAAGATCCGCCCGAGGTCGGGCGCGTCCTCGGGGCGCGGCAGGGACTGGGCATTGCGACGGCGGTTGTGGGTCAGCAGGCCCTCGGGAGGGGCGTCCGGGCGATCACGGCGGTGCCCGCGGCGCTGCGGCCGGCAGGACGGCCTCGAGCGGCCGCTGCCTGAAGACGTTGACGATCAGCTCACGCTCGCGCAGCCCGGGTGGCCGATGGCCTCGAGCGCCTGCTCGCAGGTCTGCACGCTCACGCCGTAGGCGCGGATGCGGCCGCCTCGACCATCTCGTCGAGCCACTGCCAGGTGCGGGGCGCCTCGATGACCGGGCCGGGCGGGCAGTGCAGCTGGACGAGGTCGATGGTCTCGACCCCGAGGTTGGCGCGGGAGCGGTCGTTCCACGCCAGGAAGCCCTCGGGTGTAGCTCTCGGGGGTCTGCGCCGCCCGCCGCCCCATCTTGGTGGCGATGGTGAGGCCGGCGCCGGGGTGGGCGGCGAGGAACCGGCCGACGAAGCGCTCTGAGCGCCCGTCGCCGTAGACGTCGGCGGTGTCGATGAGGGTGACGCCGGCGTCGACGGCGGCCTCCAGCGCGGCGGCGGCCGTCTCGGGGCGACCTCGCCCTGGTCGAGTCCCAGCTGCCAGGTGCCGGTGCCGATCACCGCGATCCGCCGATCCAGCGCGGTCAGTGCCCGGGTCTCCATGAGTCCTCCTCGTGTCGCGGTCCCGTCGGTGCGATCCGCCCCGCGCCCATCTTCGCAGGCCGACGGCGTTCAGGTCGGTTCCGCGCATCACGCCCGGCGGCCGCCGGGGCAGGGGTGACGGCGGGGTGGGGCTCTGGTACATTCCTCTCGCCCCTCAACGGGGCGCGTTTCCGGTCCCGCCGCGACGGCGGGGCGGACAACTCCATAGGGGATGATCGGTTTCGACGACGGTCGTGGGTTCAGGAGAAGCGGGTCGAGAATGCGCAGTCATCTCGTCAACGCCCTGCGCGAACCAATAGGTGCCGATAACACTCGCACCGACTTCGCCCTCGCCGCCTGAGCGAGCTCCGAAGTCCGTCAGCCCGGGACTGCTTCCGCCCCGGTTCCTGGCGTCATCCAGGGAGCCACTGCTGAGGTCCCTCGTCATCGGGGGCCTCGGAACATCCAGGTGACTGAGCCCGTCGGCGTCCTTGTTCGCGTGAGACGCCGGGGCTGAGAAAATCGCCAGCGAACTGCACCCGGAGAAGTCCTGTTGCACCACCGTCGGACGGGGGTTCGATTCCCCCATCTCCACCACTCATGCGCGCTGCTCCACGAGGTGTCCCGCCCCGGCGCGGGCTCGCGGAACGGCGTTGAGTTCGCGCCCGCGCGGCCGGTTCACCCGGCTCCGCGGGCGCTTTGCCGTGCCGCCATGACATCGGCTCGGGGTTCGACGGCGTCGACTCTGCAGCGGGCGGTCCGGCGGTCGTGCGGCCGCGCTCGTCGGGGCTCTGGTCCAGTGGCCCTGGAGGCTGTCGCCGTGCGGCCCCGGAACGGCCCTTTTCGCCGCCTCTAAAAGGCCAGGCTTGGGAAGCATCACGCGTCTGCAGGCGCATGGGGACAGATTCACAGTATTCCCGGAAGGTTATTCAGCGGGCGTCTGCGCGCGTTTCCGGGGAGCGATATGGTGATGGTCCGCTCCCATGGGGCGCAGTGAGCCCTTCTCACCGGGTCACCGGGGTGCTCCGGGGCGGGGTCGGCGCCGTGGTCCTGGCCGTCCGCGGGGCGAGACCGGTCCGCGAGCACGTCACTTAACCCGCGAGATCGTCACTTAACCCGCGAGCACGTACCCGCTAGCAGACGTGCTCGCGGGTTAGTGACGTCTCGTGACCGGCCGGGGGCGTCGGGCGCCGGGGCGGGGACGGGCGCCGTCGGACCGGGCGCCGGACCGCGGCATGCGCGACTTCCGCCGGTTTCGTGTGCGGTTTCGCCGGTTTCCGCGGTTTCGGTGAAAAGAGGCGGCAGGGGCTCAGTCCAGCTGCTCGAACTTGCGCGCCCAGGCGGTGCGGATCGGGTTGGCGTCGGCGATCATGGCGTCGAAGCGCTCGTCGGCGATGTCGATGACCTCGCCCAGGGGCCGCCCGGGCCTCCCGGGCGGGGAGCTGTGCACCCGCGCCCAGCCGCGGGCGATGAGCCGGCGGCGGTCGGCGATGCGGGCCACGCACATGACCAGCGGCCGGTCGAACTTCGCGGTAGGCCCCGTCCCAGGGCCCGCAGTTCAGCCGCCTCGGCGTCGTCGAACTCCCCAGGGCGAGGGATGCGGTCTCCAGGCGGGCCCGCTCGTCACCGGCGTCGGACAGCAGCAGGTCGACGACGTCGGTGTAGCCGCGCACGAGCGCCTCCTGCTCCTCCGGCGCGGCGGCCAGGACCTCGTCCTCGAAGGCCTGGCGCAGCGCCGTCGTGGAGGCGAAGGGCGCGAGTCCCACACGCGCTCGGCGGGCAGGCGGCGCCCCGTCGTACAGGCGCGAGAAGGTCGTCACGAACTGCTCGCGCCCCATGGCGCCGACCTCCTCCAGGCTCACGGCGCCCGGCGACGACGGCGACGTCGGCGCCCCCTGGCGGCCCACGTGGAAGAAGAGCAGGTTGAGGATCACGGCGCTCAGCGCCCCGATGGTCACGCCCGAGCCGAAGATGATCCGCAGCCAGCCGGGCATGGCGGCGGCGATGTCCGGCTTGAAGGTCACCAGCAGCGCCAGCCCGAGCGAGGTCGAGACGATGACGGCGTTGCGGTTGTCCCTCATGTCGACCTTGCCGAGGGTCTGGATGCCCACGACGGCGACCGAGGCGAACATGGCCAGGCTCGCCCCGCCGATGACGGGGAGGGATGGCGGCGACGACGGCGCCCGCCTTGGGCACCAGCCCCAGGACGATCATCATGGCCCCGGCCGCGGTGACCACCCAGCGCGAGCGCACGCGCGTGAGCCGCACGAGCCCGACGTTCTGGGCGAAGCAGGTGTAGGGGAAGGAGTTGAGGATCCCGCCCAGCAGGGTCGACAGCCCGTCGGCCCGCAGGGCGGCGGCGATGTGCCTGGGGGTGATGCGCCTGCCGACCACCTCGCCGGTGGCGAAGACGTCGCCGGTGGTCTCCACGGCGGTGACCGCCATGACGATGACCATGGACGCGATCCCCGCGGCGGACAGGCGCGGGACGCCGAAGTAGAAGGGCGTGGTCACCCCCAGCGGGGCGGCGGCGGCCACGCCGGAGAAGTCCACGTCGCCCAGGGGCGGCGGCCGCGCCGGTGGCCGCGACCAGGCCGATGAGCACGGAGATGGTGGCGATGAATCCCTTGAAGATGCGCTGGACGGCGACGATGAGGGCGATGGTCAGCAGCGCGTAGCCCAGGCCCCTGAGCGTCAGGGCGCCCACGAGCGCCTCGAGGCCCCCTCGGGCGCGTTCGCCCCGGGAGACGATGTCCCGGCGGACACGCTCGCGAGCGTGGTGCCCATGACGGTCAGCAGCGTGCCGGTGACGACCGGCGGGAAGAACCGCAGGAGCCGCGCGGTAGGGGCGGCGATGAGGTGAGGATCCCTGCGGCGATGATGGAGCCGTACATGGCGGGCAGCCCCCGGTCCCCCGGCGCCGCCGGAGGCGCAAAGCCGATGGCGATGAGCGGGGACACGGCGGTGAAGGTCACGCCCTGGATGAGGGCAGGCGCACGCCGATCCTGGGGCCCAGGCCGGCGGACTGGATGATGGTGGCGATGCCGCAGGTCAGCAGGTCGGCGTTGATGAGGTGGACGGTGGTGGCGGCGTCGAGGTTCAGGCCCTGGGAGATGACCAGGGGCACGATGACGGCCCCGGCGTAGAAGGCGAGCACGTGCTGGATTCCCTAGCACGGCCAGGGCGCCCGCCGGGGACGGCGTCGACCGGGTCGGGCGCGGTGCGGGCCGGGGTGTTCGGGGCTGCGGGCCGGGGTCGGGCGTCCTGGGTCATGAACTGGGGTCTCCTCGGGGCCCCGCCTGGTGCGGGGCGGTGGAAGGTCGGAACGGCGGAGGCGGACGGGCACATTGTGCCGCGGGGCACATCCGCCCGGGCCGGTGGGACGTGCCGTGGCGCCCCGTGGTCCGTCTCACATGGGCGCCTCCCGCGGGGCGGGCCGCCCCTCAGCCGGCCTCCAGGACCCGCAGCAGCGGCGCGTAATGATCGGAGATCGCGGCGCGGTAGGCGTCGACGTCGCCCTTGCGGGCGGCGGAGAGCATGGCGCGGTGGGCGTTGGCGGTGAGCCTGATGTCCCTCGGGCGGGGGCGCCGAGCATGGGCACCGTGAGGGTGTGGACGGACCAGAAGGCGTCGATGAGGGTGGCGGAAGAGCTGGTTGGGCAGGGGCTTGAGGAGCATGGCGTGGAAGAGGCGGTCCTGCTCGGTGAAGGTCGAGCCGGCGTCGGCCAGGCGCTCCATCTCGATGACGACCTCGTCGATGCGCCTGTCCTGGCGCCCGTGCCAGGCGGCGATGACCTCGTCGGCCAGCGCGGAGTCGAGCAGGGTGCGCACCTCGACGACGTCGCGCAGGCTGCGGTAGTCGTCGCCGGGCTTGAGCAGGCCCCGGAAGACGAGCGACTCGATCATGGGGCGCATGGAGACCTGCCCGACGAACATGCCGTGCCCGTGGCGCACCTGGACGATGTCCAGGGCGACGAGGGTGCGCACGGCCTCGCGCACCGAGGAGCGCGAGACGCCCAGAGTCGGCGCACAGCTGGGCCTCGGTCGGCAGCGGGTCGCCGGGTTTGAGGTGGGTCTGGAGGATGTAGTCCTTGATCGCGTTGATGGTCGCGGCGGCCTGCGTCGTCGGCGCCTCGTTGAGGGAGGCGTAGGTTCCGCGCTTCGATCCCATGGCAGTCATCGTGACCATCACTCCATTGCTCGGTTCTGTCCCGCGGCCCTCGGGGCCGGCGCCCGAGGCCAGGGGCCGTCGTTGCCACAACGTTACTTTCTGAGGGTGGCGGGGGCCGGTGAGCCCGTGCTAGAGTCATCCTATCAACGTCAGACAACAGACGTCCGACTTCAGGAGATCATCAATGACGATCATCGCACCCGCGCCTCCCGACGCGACTTCATCCGGCTCACCTCCACCATGGGCTGGCCGCGGGCCTGGCCGCGGCCCTGGCGCCTGCGGCGGCGGGAGCGGCTCGACGACGAGCGCGGGGGCCTCCGGTGCGGCCGGCGCCCGGCCGAGCGTCGATCCCAGCGCCAACGCCGCCGCCTCCAACCCCGACGGCGTCATCACGGCCGGCATCTCCTACGAGCTGGGCACCACCGGCTACGACCCGATGACGACGACGGCGGCGCTGACCGTCGCCGCCAACTGGCACACCATGGAGGGCCTGACCGAGCTGCACCCCGTCACGCGCGAGTGCTACGCCGCCCTGGGGGCCGACCTGCCCGTCAAGGTCGACGACACCACCCTACGAGGTCGCCCCTGCGCGAGGGCGCCGTCTTCTCCGACGGCACCGCCGTGACCGCCCAGGACGTCGTCTTCTCCTTCGAGCGGGTCCTCGACCCCGCCAACAAGTCCCTCTACGCCCAGTTCATCGCCTTCATCGCGGGCGTGGAGGCCAAGGACGAGCGCACCGTCACCATTAGGACGTCCCACCCCTACTCGCTGGTCGCCGAGCGCCTGAGCGTGGTCAAGATCGTCCCCAGGGCCGCCGTCGAGGCCGACCCCGCCGCCTTCGACAAGAACCCGGTCGGCACCGGCGCCTACGTCATGAAGGACAACGGCGCCGCCAGCCAGACGATCGTCTTCGAGCGCAACGACAAGTACACCGGCGCCCACCCGGCCCTGGCCAGGACGATGACCTGGCAGATCCTGCCCGACGACACCACGCGCACCAACGCGATCACCTCCGGCGCCGTCCAGGCGATCGACGCGGTCCCCGTGGCCAACCTCGCCTCCCTGTCCGATCCCGTCAAGGTCGCCGCCCAGCAGGGCTTCTCCCTCCTGTTCGCCATGTTCAACAACCGGACCCTCTCCGACGCCAGGGCCCGCCAGGCGATCCTGTACGCCCTGAACTACGAGGAGATCTGCTCCACCGGCATGGGCACCCTGGCCACCCCGGCCACCTGCTTCGTCCAGGAGGGCCACCCGCCTACCGGCGGGCGAAGACCGTCTACGGCTACGACGTCGAGAAGGCCAAGTCGCTGCTCAAGGAGGCCGGCATCACCACGATCAACATCCCTGTGCAGCGACCACGGCTGGTTCTCGGCGGTGCGCCCCATCATCCGCGAGAACCTCGAGGCGCTGGGCGTGAGCGTCAACTACGACGAGAAGAAGTCCTCCGACGTCTACTCCTTCGTCGACGGCGACCAGGGCGCCTGGGACGTCGTCATCGCGCCGGGCGACCCCTCCGTGTTCGGCAACGACGCCGACCTGCTCCTGCGCTGGTGGTACGCCGGCGACACCTGGACCGACCAGCGCATGCACTGGAAGGGCTCCGAGGCCCTACACCGCGGTCCAGACCAAGCTCGACGAGGCCGTCAAGCTCGAGGGCGAGGCGCAGATCTCCACGTGGCAGGAGCTGTTCGACCTGCTGTCCGAGCAGGTGCCGCTCTACCCGATCTTCCACCGCAAGACGCCCACCGCCTACAACTCCCCAGACGCTGGTCGGCTTCCAGCCGATCGCGCCGACGGGGCTGTCCTTCGTGGACATCGGCTCGACCGCGGCCTGAGGGCCTCCGGCGCCGGGCGGGCGCGGCGCGACCGAGCCCGCCCGGCGCCGGGCCCCGCGCAATCAACCCCGCGCAATTCAAGGAGCACACCCGTGTCCACCCTCCTCCGCCTGATCGGCCGGCGCCTCGTGGCCCTGCCCGTCATGGTGCTGGGCGTGACGCTGCTCGTCTTCGTCGTCATGTCGTTCTCACCCGTCCGACCCGGCGCGCCTGGCGCTGGGGAGGCCGCGTCGGCGCAGGCGCTCGAGCAGTACCGCATCGCCCACCACCTCAACGACCCCTCCTGGTCCGCTACTGGAACTACCTGGTGGGCCTGGCCCACGGGAGCCTGGGCGAGGCCTCCCACGGCGACAGGATCTCCGACATGGTCGCCGCGGCCTTCCCCATCACCCTGCAGCTGACCTTCATCGGGATCGCGCTGGCCGTCGTCGCCGCCACCGTCCTGGGCGTCGTCGCGGCGCTCCACCGCGACCGGTGGCCCGACCAGGTCATCCGGGTCGTGTCCATCCTGTGCCTGGCCACGCCCTCCTTCTGGCTGGCCCTGCTGCTCATCCAGTGGTTCGGCGACATCCCCGGCGCCACCGGGCCCTTCCCCTCCGTCGTCACCACCTGGGTGCCCTTCAGCCAGGACCCGGCCGCCTACGTCCGCCAGATCTGCCTGCCGGCCCTGGCCATCGCCGTGCCCAACACCGGCACGCTCACCCGCGTCGTGCGCACCGCCATGGTCGAGGAGCTCGACCGCGACTACGTGCGCACCGCCATCGGCGCCGGCATCCCCCGGCGGGTGGTCATCGCCCGCAACGTCCTGCGCAACGCCCTCATCACCCCGCTGACCGTCCTGGGCCTGCGCCTGGGCTACGCCATGGGCGGCGCTGTCGTCATCGAGATCATCTTCAACATCCAGGGATGGGCCAGCTCATCTTCAAGGGATCAGGACCTGACGTCAATATCGTCCAGGGCGTGTCCATCACCGTGGCGCTGGCCTTCATCATCATCAACATCGTCGTTGACATGCTCACGTGCTGGTCAACCCGAGGATCAGGAGCGTCTGATGCCCCACCGCCGCACACTCGAAGGGCTCTCCGGCCCGGGCTGCGCCTCCAGGGCTGGAGGAGGCTGCCCGCGGGGTCCAAGATCGCCGTCGTCATCCTGGCCCTCATCGCCGCCATGGCGATCCTCGCCCCCGATCGTGGCCCCCTACGACCCCGGCGACACCGGCCTGGCCAAGATCGAGCGCACCGTCCACGTCGAGGGGATCGGGACACCGTCATCTCCGACACCGCCGTCCCGCCCTCGGCCCAGCACCCGTTCGGCACCGACAAGCCCAGCCGCGACATCTTCTCGCGCGCCGTCTACGGCGCCCGCGTCTCGCTCGTGGTGGGGCTGAGCGCCACCGGGATCGCCCTGGCGCTGGCCGCCGTCCTGGGGGCCGTGCCGCCACCGGCCGCAAGTGGGTCGGCGAGCTCGTCATGCGCGTGCTGGACGTGCTCATGTCCTTCCCGGGCATCGCGCTGGCCGCCGTCCTGGTCCTGGCCATGGTCAAGCGCCCTGCCGGTGGTCCCCGTCATCATCATCGCCACCGCCGTCGTCTACACCCCCAGCTGACCCGCGTGGTGAGGGCCAATATCCTCGCCCAGTTCGGCGAGGACTACGTGGCCGCCTCCAGGGTCATGGGGGCCCGGGTCCCGTGGATCCTGTTCAAGCACGTGGTGCGCAACTGCATCGCGCCGATCATGGTCTACGCCACCGTCCTGGTGGCCGACGCCATCGTCTTCGAGGCCTCCCTGTCCTTCCTCAACGCCGGCATCAAGTCGGTCAACACCCCACCTGGGGAAACATGCTCTCCGAGGGCAAGGAGCTCCTCCTGTCCGGGCACTGGTGGCCGACCTTCTTCCCCGGCCTGATGATCCTCATCACCACCCTGTGCCTCAACGTCCTGTCCGAGGGCCTGACCGACGCCATGGCCTCCCCGTCCATCCGCACCCGGGTCGACGCCGCCGACGTCGAGGCCGACGAGGAGGCCATGCGCAGGAGGCCGGGGCGACGCCGGCGCCGCCTAGCCCGACGACGCCGGGGAGGGCCGGATCGGGGCCGACGCTGACGCGGCCCGGCGTCCGAATCGGCGGGCGGCGCCGCCGGGACGGTGCCGCTCGCCGAGCGCCTGGCCGCCCTGCGCGCCGCCGAGCTGGCCCTGCACGGACCGCCTGGTCCCGCCCTGCCCCGCAGGCGGAGCCGGTCCCTGGAGGTGAAGGGCCTGTCCATCGCCTTCCCCGCCCAGCACGGGGACGTCGACATCGTCGACAGCGTCTCCTTCTCGGTGCGCCCCGGCGAGACCATGGGCCTGGTGGGCGAGTCCGCGCGTGCAGTCGATCACCTCCATGGCCGTCATGGGGCTGCTGCCGCCCACCGCCCGCATCACCGGCGAGATCGCCTTCAAGGGCCGCGACATCCTGGCCATGACCCCCGCCGAGCACAACGCCCCTGCGCGGGCACGAGATGAGCATGATCTACCAGGACGCCCTGTCCTCGCTCAACCCCTCCATGCTCATCCGCTCCCAGATGAAGCAGTTGACCCGTCGCGGGGGCACCCGCAGCGCCGAGGAGCTCCCTGGAGCTGGTCGGCCTGGACCCGGCGCGCACCCTCAGGAGCTACCCGCACGAGCTGTCCGGCGGCCAGCGCCAGCGCGTCCTCATCGCCATGGCCCTGACCCGCGACCCGCCCTGGTCATCGCCGACGAGCCCACCACCGCCCTGGACGTCACCGTCCAGAAGCAGGTCATCGACCTGCTGGGCGAGCTGCGCGAGCGGCTCGGCTTCGCCATGGTCTTCGTCAGCCACGACCTGGCCCTGGTCGCCAAGGTCGCCCACCGCATCACCGTCATGTACGCCGGGCAGGTGGTCGAGCAGGCCGCCACCTCCGAGCTGCTGGCCAACCCCGTCCACGAGTACACCCGCAGCCTGCTGGGGCGGTCCTGTCCATCGAGTCCGGCTCCCAGCGCCTGCACCAGGTGCGCGGCACGGTCCCCAGCCCCGGGAGTTCGTCAGGGGCGACCGCTTCGCCCGCGCTCGTCCCACCCGGGGGTCGGTCTGAACACCCGGCCCGTCCTCAAGCCCGTGGCCGGGGCGAACGAGCACTACTACGCCATCACGCCCGAGCTCGAGGCGGTCCTGGCGGGGAGGCCCACTGATGAGCACGCGCACGAGCACGCCCGCCGCCGACGCCTGGGACCCGCGCACCGACCCGGTCATCGAGCTGCGCGGCGTCCACGTCATCCACCGCTCCCGCACCGGCGGGCTGCTGCGCCCCGGCACGGTCCACGCCGTCGACGACGTGTCGCTGGCCGTCCGGCGCGGCCAGACCCTCGGCCTGGTGGGCGAGTCCGGGTGCGGCAAGTCCACGACCGCCCGCGTCATGGTGGGCCTCCAGGCCCCCACCCGCGGCGAGGTCCGCTTCAGGGCGCCGGCTCGGCCGCTCCGCCGCCGAGCGGCGCGAGCTGGGCAGATCCGTCTCCGTGGTCTTCCAGGACCCGCCACGGCGCTCAACCCGCGCATGATCGTCCACGACGCGCTCATCGACCCGCTCAACGTCCACGGCATCGGCTCGGCTGCCCAGCGCGAGGCCCGGGTCCGCGAGCTGCTGCACCTGGTGGGCCTGCCGCCCAGCGCCCTGGGAGTGCTGCCCCGCCAGATATCCGGCGGCCAGCGCCAGCGCGTGGCCATCGCCCGGGCCCTGGCCCTGACCCCGACATCATCGTCGCCGACGAGCCCACCAGCGCCCTGGACGTGTCCGTGCGCGCCCAGGTCCTCAACCTCCTCCAGGACCTCAAGGCGGCGCTCGGACTGGGCCTGGTCTTCATCAGCCACGACATCAACACGGTCCGCTACGTCTCGGACCGCATCGCGGTCATGTACCTGGGCCGGATCCTCGAGACGGGCCCGACCGAGGAGATCTTCGCCCACCCGCAGCAGGACTACACGCGCACCCTCCTGGGCGCCGCGCCCAGCCTGCTGGGGCCTGACCGGCGCCCGCCGCCGACCGCAACCGACCACCCCGTAGAAAGAACACACATGGACACCCGCTTCACAGGCGTCATCCCCCCGGTCATCACCCCCCTCCTGGACGGGCGCGTCGACCTCGACAGCCTCGACCGCCTCGTCGACATGCTCATCGGCGCCGGCGTCGACGCCCTGTTCCCTCCTGGGCTCCTCCGGCGAGGCCGCCCTACCTCACCGACTCCCGGCGCGAGGCCGTCGTGGCCCGCGCCGTGGCCTCGCGCCGACGGGCGGGTGCCCGTCCTGGCGGGGGCCATCGACACCACCGCGCCCCGCGTCATCGAGCAGGCCCGGCGCGCCGCGGCCGCCGGCGCCGACGCCGTCGTGGCCACCTGCCCCTTCTACGCCCCTCAACGACGCGGCCGAGATCGAGGACCACTTCCGGGCCATCGGGGCGGCCGTCGACGTGCCGCTGTTCGCCCACGACGTGCCCGTGCGCCTGGGCGGCGCCAGGCCGACGGCGGACGTGCTCGTGCGCCTGGGGGCCGACGGCGTGCTGACCGGCGTCAAGGACTCCTCGGGCGACGACGTGGGCCTGCGCCGCCTGGTGGCCGCCAACGAGGCCGCCGGCCACCCCCTGGCCCCTGCTGACCGGCCACGAGTGCGTCGTCGACGGCATGCTCCTGATGGGCGCCGACGGCGTCGTGCCCGGCTACGGCAATGTCGAGCCCCGCCCCTACGTCGAGATGTGGGCGGCCGCCCGGCGCAGGGGACTGGGAGGAGGCCCGCCGCCTCCAGGAGGATCTGCGCCGGCTTCGAGATCGTCCACGCGCCCCGGGGGCGCTCGGCCGACGCCACCGGCATCGGCGCCTTCAAGACCGTCATGCGGGCCCAGGGCACCATCGCCTCCAACGAGATGGCCTTCCCGGTGCGCGCCCTGGAGGGCGAGGTCGAGAGCGGATCCTGGCCATCGCCCGCTCGCGGGGCCTGATCTGAATGAGGGCCGCCGTCCGCCGCCGGAGTGCGGCCGCCGTGCGCGCCCCGGCCCGGGGGCGCGCCCGAGGCCCTCGTGGGCGTCGACCTGGGCGGCACCAAGATCGCCGCCGCCCTCGTCGGGCCCGACGGCGCCCTGCGGTCGGCGACCCTCCGGCGCCCACGCCCGCCCGCCACGGCCCCGGCGCCGTGCTCGACGCCGTCGCGGACCTGGTCGAGCGGGTCGTGGCGGGCGCCGCGGCCCCGGCCGGCCGGGCGCCGTCGCGGCGGTGGGCATCGGCTCGGCGGGCGTCATCGACGCCGAGCGGGGCGTCGTGCTCTCGGCCACCGACGCGATCGCCGGGTGGACGGGGACGGACGTGGCCGGCGGCGTGTCCGAGCGCCTGGCGGCCGCCGGCGTCCGGGCCCCGACGGCGCGGCCCCCTCGTGCACGTCGACAACGACGTCAACGCCCACGCCGCCGGCGAGGCCCGGTTCGGGGCGGGGACGGGGGCGCTCCAGCGCCCTGGTCGTGGCCGTGGGCACGGGCGTGGGCGCGGCCTCGTCCTGGACGGGCGCATCCACCACGGCGCCCACTTCCTGGCCGGGGAGATGGGGCACATGCCCTGCGGGGAGGCGCAGGGGAGACCTGCACCTGCGGGCGGCCCGGCCACCTGGAGGCCGTGGCTGCCGGGCTGCAGATCGCCCGCCGCTACCGGCGGGCCACCGGGACGACGGTGACCGGCGCCGTGCAGGTCGAGCGCCTCGCCGAGGCCGGCGACGCCGTCGCCCGACGGGTCTACCGGCAGGCCGCCCTCGCCCTGGGCCGGGCCCTGGCCGCGCCGTCACCGTCCTGGACCCCGAGGCCGTCATCGTCTCCGGCGGCCTGGCCCTGCTCCGGCGGGCTGTGGTGGGGCCCCTGCGCTGACCCTGCGCGGCGAGCTCGTCGACCTGGTCGCCGAGCGGATCGAGATCCTGCCCGCCGCCCTGGGCGGCGCCGCCCCATCATCGGCGCGGCCCACGAGGCCCGCCTGCGCCTGGCCCGGACCCCCGGGCCCGCTCGCCCGGCACCGGCCCCGATACCGGTCCCGGCATCGACCCCTGACACCCGACCCCGACAGGAGGCGCCATGAGCCGACTCCACCCCTGTTCTCCACCGCCTGCGCGGCGGCCCTCATCGCCTCCGCCCAGGCCTACCCCTGGCGAGCCCATGCGCGACCCGCGCACCATGGACCAGGTCGCCCCGGGCCTGCGCAGCCGGCGGCGCCGCCGGCATACGCGCCCAGGGCCTGGCGGACCTGGCCCTGATCACCCAGCACGTGGACGTGCCCGTCATCGGGCTGTGGAAGGACGGCCACGACGGCGTCTTCATCACCCCCACCCTCACGCACGCCATCGCCGTGGCCGCCACCGGCTGCCAGATCGTGGCCCTCGACGCCACCGGGCGCCCGCGCCCCGACGGCCTCACCTTCGCCCAGACCGTCGCGGGCCTCAAGGGAGGCCCGCCCGGACGTGCTCGTCATGGCCGACTGCGGCTGCCTGGACGACGCCCGGGCGGCCCAGGACGCGGCGCGGACGTGCTGGGCACCACGCTGGCCGGCTACACGGGCGAGCGGCCCGCGACCGAGGGCCCTGACATCGAGCTCGTCGACCAGGGTGGCGGCCATCGCCGAGGTCCCCTCGTCGTCGAGGGCGCGCACACCAGCCCAGGCGGCGCTGGCCATGGAGCACGGGGCCTTCGCCGTCGTCGTCGGCACCGCCATCACCCACCCCACGACCATCACCTCCTGGTTCGTCCAGGCCCTGCGGTCGCGATGAGCGGGCGGCGCGCCGATCCGCGCGGGCCCGACGGTCCGCCCGCCGATCGGTGACGCGTGTGACTGGTGGTGCTCCAGATGTGATCAAGAGATCTCAATTCTGACGGCACGCCGTGAGAGAACGCCGTCATATCTGACAAAACGGGCGGTTTGTGCATAGCGTTACCGCCAGCGGCGCCCACCGGGCGCCCATCCACGATCGAATCGAGAGGCAGATACATGTCCGTCAACCGCACCGAGCTCATCGCAGCCATCGCCGAGAAGGCCGGCCTGACCAAGACCGACGCCGACGCCTTCCTCGGCGCGTTCCAGGACGTCCTGGTGGAGAACGTCGCCAAGGGCGAGACCGTCAAGATCACCGGGCTGATGGGCGTCGAGCGGGTCGAGCGCGCCGCTCGCACCGGCCGCAACCCCGCACCGGCGAGGAGATCCAGATCCCCGCCGGCTACGGCGTCAAGCTGACCGTCGGCTCCGCCCCGAAGAAGGCCGTCGCCAGTGAGCGCATGACCGGCCCGCCCGACAGCGCCGCCGCGCGCGGCCGGGGACCGGGGAGCGGGGGCGCCACCACCAGTGGCGCGCCCCCGCGTTCGCGCGCGGCCCGGGTCCGGCGGCTGCCGCCCGCGCGGCCCGGGCGGGGGCGACCGGCGAGCGCCCGCGCCGGCCCGGATGGGCCCGGGGAGGCGCGAGGCGGGGCCCGTCGTCCCGGCGGATGAGGCCCCGGTCCCGCCGACCGCCCAGCCTGAGGCCATGAACAGCACCGGGGACGCCCTCGCCCTGCGCCCGACGGCGCGCCGCCGTCGGCCCCCGCCCTGATCTGCCAGGGCCTGGCCAAGGCCTTCGGCCAGAAGATCGCCGTCAACATGCTCGACCTCACCGTGCCGACCGGCTCCATCTACGGCGTCGTCGGCCCCAACGGCGCCGGCAAGACGACGACCCTGTCCATAGCCACGGGCTCCTCGTGCCCGACGCCGGGCGCGCCCTGGTCCACGGCGTGGACGTGTGGGCCGACCCCTGCGCGCAAGGCGCTCCTGGGCGTGCTGCCCGACGGACTGCGCACCTTCGACCGGCTCAACGGCCTGGAGCTGGTCACCTCCGGCCTCCTGCGCGGCCTGGAGCGCACGTCGTCGTCCCCGCGCCACGCAGCTCCTCCACGTCCTGGGCCTGTGGGAGGCCGGCACCACCCTCGTGGCCGACTACTCCCGCAGGCATGCGCAAGAAGGTCCACCTGGCCTGCGCCCTGGTGCACTCGCCCTCCGTGCTCGTCCTCGACGAGCCCTTCGAGGCCGTCGACCCCATCTCGGCCCCGCACCATCCAGAGCATCCTGACCGACTTCGCCGCCGCGGGCGCACCGTCATCATCTCCAGCCACGTCGCGGCCACCGTGCAGCGCCTGTGCACCCACGTAGCCATCATCGCCCGCGGGCGGGTCCTCACCGCCGGGACGACGGCGCAGGTGGCCGCCGGAGAGGACCTGGAGGACCGCTTCACCCAGCTCGTCGGCGGTCCCGTCCGCCAGGGAGGAGCTGTCGGTTGCGACCCTCGTCCGACTGAGATGGCGCCTGACCCTCAACTCGCTCAGGGCCAACGTCTGGGCCCTCATCGGCACCATCGTGGGGGCCCCTGTACGAGCTCGGGCTGCTCCTGGCGCTCGTGGCCGGGGCGATCGGCCTGGGCGGCCTCGGCGCCGACGCGGCGGCGCCGGTCCTGGCGCCGCCGGCGCCCTCACCGTCCTGGGCTGGGCCCTCGTCCCTGCTCATGCTCACCGGCGTCGACTCCACCCTCGACCCCAGGGCCATGGCCGCCTGGACGGCGCCCTCGCGCCCCTGGCCATCGGGCTCGCGGTCGCCCGCGGCCACCGGCGTGCCCGGCGTGATCACGGGGCGGGGCTGCTCCTGCCCGTCCTCGTGTGGGCCGTCGCCGGGCAGTGGGGCCGCGCTCCTCGCCCCTCGCCCTGGCCCCCGCCGCCCTGGCCACCTGCGTCCCTGCTCAGCCGCGTCGTCGTCATCGGCGCCGGCGTCTCGACGCCGTGGCGCGGGCGCGACTGGCCGGAGTGATCGCCGTCCTGGCGATCCTCCTCGTCTCCTGGCGCCCTCCCTGCTCAACCTCGGCGCCCGGCTCGACAGCATCGACCTGGAGGGCCTGCGCACGGCCGCCCGGGTGGCGGGGCTGACGCCCTCGGGTGGGCGCTGGCCGCCCCCGGCCACCTGGCCCGAGGGCGGGCGGCCGCCGCCATCGGGCTGAGCGCGGCGGCCCTCGCGCTGCCGGCGGCGCTGGCGCCCGTGTGGGAGCGGGTCGTGGGGCGCGTCGCGACCGGGCCCGGCGCGCTCCGACGCGCACTCGCGGGCCACGACGGCGCCGCGGAGGGCGGCGCGCAGGCGGGCGCGGGCGCGGCGGGCGCCTCGGGCGGGACCGGCGCGCGGGCGCGGCGGCGGGCACGGCCCGCGTCCTGCCCTGGCACCGGCGGCTGGAGGGTCTGCGCCTCCCCGGCGGCCGCCGTCGCCGCGCGGTGCCTGCGCTACTGGCGCGCCGACCCGCGCTACCTCGTCCAGGCCATCTCCCTGGTGGTCATGCCCGTTCTGCTCGCCGTCAGCGATCGCCATGGGGCGGACCTCGATCGTCGACGCCGGCGAGACGGCCTCCTGGCCCCGGGGCGAGCCCCCGGCGGTGCTCCTGGCCGCACCGGTCCTGGCGGCCCTCCCGTCCGGCTGGGGCCTGCACAACGACCTCGCCTTCGACTCCACCGCGCTGTGGACGCAGGTGTCCGCCTCCGTGCGCGGACGCGACGACCGGCTCGGGCGCATTGCGGCGGCGGCCCTGTGGCAGGCGCCCGTCATCGCGGTGCTCGCGCTGGGCGGCGGGGCGTGGACCGGCCTGTGGCGCGCCCCTGCCGGCGGTGGGCGGGCTGAGCGCGGCGCTGTGCGGATGCGCCCTGGCCTGGTCCAGCCTGACCGGCGTCCTGCTGCCCTACGAGGTCAATGCGCCCGGGGACAGCCCCATGAAGTCGCGGACCTCGGGCACGGCGTTCATCGCCGCGCTCGTGCAGATGGTCGGCATGGGGGTCATCGGCCTGGCCGCCGCGCCCGTCATCGCGGGCTTCGCCGTCATGGCGCTGGCCGGGAGCCTGGGGCTGGGCTGGCCGTTCCTGGCCGCCGGGCCCCTGTGGGGCGCGGGGCGGCCCTGCGGCATCGCCGTCGGCGGTCGCCTGCTGGACTCGCGCGGGGTCGGATCCTGACCACCATCCGCTCCCTGGCCGGGCCACGAGGAGGCCCGCTAATCTGGGGGCCGAATGGACCTGCGCGGGCCCAGCGTCGCGCCGGGCCCGCCGACCGACCAGAGGAGAACCATGGAGCTCATCGTCCTGGACACGCGTCCCAGATCGCCGACCGGGCCGCCGACGCCATCGAGGACCTGCTCGCGCGCAAGCCCGACGCGGTGCTGGGAACCGCCACCGGATCGAGTCCGCTGCCCCTGTACGACGAGCTCGCCCGGCGCTGCCGGGCCGGGCGGATCTCCTTCGCGAAGGTCACCGGCTTCATGCTCGACGAGTACGTGGGCCTGCCGAGGACCACCCGAGCGCCACGCCACCTTCATGGAGCGCAACCTGCGCTCGCGCGTCGACTATGCGGCCCGGCGCGCTGCACGGCCCGACGCCCTCAGCGACCCTGCAGGCCGCCTGCGAGGACTACGAGGCGGCCACGGCCGCGGCCGGCTACCGCGACCTGCTGATCCTGGGCATCGGCTCCGACGGGCACATCGGCTTCAACGAGCCCGGCGGCCCGCTCGACTCGCGCACCCACGTGGGCGTCCTGACGGAGCAGACGCGCCGCGACAACGCCCGCTTCTTCGACGGCGACATCGACGCGGTCCCCACGCACTGCCTCACCCAGGGCCTGGGCACCATCATGGAGGCCCGCAAGCTCGTGCTCATCGCCACGGGCTCGAACAGGCCGAGGCGATCGAGCACCTCGTCGAGGGCGAGGTGAGCGAGGACTGGCCCGCCTCCGTCATGCAGCGCCACCCCGACGCCCTGGTCCTGGTCGACCGGGACGCCGCCGCCCGTCTGAGCCGGGCGGACTGAGGCCCGCCGACCCGAGCCGGGCGGCCCCGCCGGCGGCCCGGTCTCTGCCGGTTCGCGAGCGCAGGGTTTCCAGTCGAACGCGCGGCTGGGAGGTGCGCGTTCGACTGAAACCCTGCGCGCTCGCGGATATGACTGGGCCCGGCTTCGGCCCGAGGCGCCGTTCCCGCCGGTCTCGCGGGACTTCTCCGCCGGTTTCGGCGAAGGGGGGAGACGGGTCCCACAGAATCGCCGAAGTTCGGACCCGCGGGCCGGGCCTAGACTGACCGCTATGAGCGAGCCTCTCGAGCCGATCGCCGTCGGCACCGATACCGCTGATCCCTCGGCCCCGCCGAACCCGGTCGACCGCCTCCGAACCCTCCCAGTCCGCGGGCACCGCCGTCCTGGAGCGCGAGGAGCTCCAGTCCACCGACGACGGCGACGCCGACCGCTTCGCCCACTACGTGCGCAAGGACAAGATCGCCGCGGCGGCCGCCACCGGGCGCCCCGTCGTCGCCCTGTGCGGCAAGGTCTGGACGCGGGGCGCGACCCGTCGAAGTACCCGGTGTGCCCCACGTGCAAGCAGATCTACGAGGAGATGCGCCCCGGCGGCTCGGGCGGCAGGGGCTGCTTCCGCGCCCGCCCTTCGGCCGGGGGCGGTCAGTGAGCCCGTGAGCCCCGTCCGCGGGTCCGGGCGCACGGCTCGCCCTCTCAGCCCTCCATCTTCGCCGCGGAGAGCCTGCCCCGGCCTATCCGCGGCGCGCCGCCCGGGCACGGCCGGGTCCCCTGCGGCCTGGCAGGCCGCGGCGCTGGCGAAGTACCTGTCCGCCATGCCGCAGGACTTCTCGCCGTGGCCACCCCCGGGCGGGCAAGACCGCCTTCGCCCTGCGCAGGCCACTGAGCTGCTCGCCGCCGGCGACGTCCATCAGGTCACCATCGTGCGCCCCACCGAGCACCTGAAGTACCAATGGGCGGAGGCGGCCGCCGCGTGGGCATCCGCATCGACCCCAGCTACACCAACTCCCAGGACGCGCTCGGCTCGCGCTCAGCGGCGTCGCCCTGACCTACGCGCAGGTCGCCGCCAACCCCAACCTCCACCGCGCCCGCACCGACGCCCGACGGACCCTGGTCGTCCTCGACGAGATCCACCACGGCGGGACGTCCTGAGCTGGGGCGAGGCCATCCGCGAGGCCTTCACCCGGCCCGCCGCCGCCTGGCCCTGACCGGCACCCCTTCCGCTCCGACGCCGCCCCCATCCCTTCGTGCGCTACGTCGACGAGGGCGGAGGATCAAAGCGCTCCCGGGCCGACTACTCTACGACTACGCCGACGCCCTGCGCGACGGCGTCGTGCGCCCCGTCATGTTCCTGAGCTACTCTGGGCAGATGCGCTGGCGCACCCGCACTGGCGAGGAGGTCGCCGCCCGCCTGGGCGAGCCGCTGACCGGACATGCGGGCCCAGGCCTGGCGCACCGCCCTGGACCCGGAGGGGAGGGATCCCGCGGTGCTGGCCGCCGCCGACCAGCGCCTGACCGAGGTCCGCCGCCAGATGCCCGACGCCGGGGGCCCTCGTCATCGCCTCCGACCAGGCCCGGGCCCGCGCCTCACGGCCCGGCTGCGGACCATCACCGGCGAGGGAGCCCACGGTCGTCCTGCTCCGACGACACCGGCGCCTCCAGCCGCATCGAGGCCTTCGCCGCGTCCACGGGCCGCTGGATGGTGGCCGTGCGCATGGTCTCCGAGGGCGTCGACGTGCCCCGCCTCGCCGTCGGCGTCTACGCCACCTCGACCTCCACGCCGCTGTTCTTCGCCCAGGCGGTCGGCCGCTTCGTGCGCTCGCGCGCCAAGGGCGAGACCGCCAGCGTCTTCCTGCCCTCGGTGGCCCCGCTGCTGGAGCTGGCGGGCGAGCTGGAGGTCGCCCGCGACCACGTCCTGGGCCGGCCCCCTGCGAGGAGGACCGCCTGTTCTCCGCCCCGAGGACCGGCTCATCGCCGAGGCCAACAGGCGGGAGAGGGCCTCGAGGACCTCCTGGGCGCCTTCGAGGCGATGGGCTCCACCGCCGAGTTCGACCGCGTCCTGTTCGACGGCGGCGAATTCGGCACGGGCGCCGTGGTCGGCAGCGCCGAGGAGCAGGAGTACCTGGGGCTGCCGGGCTGCTCGAGCCCGAGCAGGTCACCGCCCTGCTGCGCCAGCGCCAGAACAAGCAGATCGAGGCGCGCAGGCGCGAGTCGGCGGCCGCGGCGAAGCGGCGCGCCGGCTCCGGGGCCGACGACGCCCGGCGCCGGGCCGCCGCCCGCAAGGAGCTCTCCCAGCTCGTGGCCGCCTGGGCCCGCGCTCCGGGAAGCCCCACGGCGTCGTCCACAACGACCTGCGGCGCGTGCGGCGGCCGGAGGTGGCGGCCGCCCACCGAGGAGATCGTCGAGCGGGTGGAGACGCTGCGCCGCTGGTTCGTCGGCAGGCGCTGACCCGCGGAGCCGGCGAACGGCACCTCGGAGCGGCCCGGCCCCGTCATATTTCGCGGAGTTTCCAGTCGAACGCGCGGCTGGGAGGTGCGCGTTCGACTGGAAACCTAGCGCGCTCGCGGAATCGACAGAGGCCGGGCGCCGGCGGAACGCCCGCCCCGGACCGGGAGCGCAGGCGGGACCGGCCGGGCAGGCCTCAGCCACCCGGCTCAGCCGTGCAGCGCCGTGCGCCCGTCCAGCTCCAGGCGGCGGGTCGGCACGGCCGGCTCTCCCTCGCTCAGGCGCCAGGCGTCGTAGGGCAGCTCGGCGCGGGCGGCCCGGTGCCGCTCGGCGGCCGCCCTGAGCGCGCCCACGGTGGGCCCGACGATCTCGCGCGTCGCGCACGAGCCTCGACCTGGGGGCGCGCCCCCGCCCGCCCCAGGGCCCTCCAGCGCCTCAGCGCGCTCGGCGGAGACGACCAGCTCCTCGACGGCGGTCCCGTGGCGTCCAGGACCCGTCCGGACCCGACTCGGCCCGCCGACGGTGGCCTTTGCCTCGGAGAACTTGGCGACCTCCTGCATGACGCCGTCTGCGCCGGCCCGCTCGGACGAGCTTGTAGACCAAGCGCCGCCGTCGGGCGCCCCGAACCGGTGACGAGCTCGGTCCCCACCCCGTAGGGAGTCCACCGGGGCGGCCCCAGGCCGGCGATCGCGTACTCGTCCAGGTCGTTGGTCACCGTGATCTCGTGCTCGTGGCCCCCAGGGCGTCGAGCTGGGCGCGGGCACTGAAGGCCCGGCCACCAGGTCGCCCAGTCCAGCGCACCGCCCCAGCTCCCCGCCGCCGGCGCGGCCGCGGCCACGGCCCGCCTCGATGCCCCGGGTGATGTCGTAGGTGTCGACCAGGATCGTCGTGCCCGGCCCCAGCGAGGCGACCTGCGCCGCGAGGCCTCCTCCTCGGTGTCGTGCAGGAGCGTGAAGGAGTGGGCGGAGGTGCCCACCGTGGGGATGCTGCAGCGCATGCCCGCCTCCAGGTCGCTCGTGCCGGCGAAGCCGCCCACGACGGCGGCGCGGCGGCGACGACGGCGGCGTGCTCGTGGCGCGGCGCGCCCAGAACTCCACGCAGGGCCGCCCGTGCGCGGCGATGGTCATGCGGGAGGCTGCCGCGGCGACGGCGCAGTCGTGGTTGTAGATGGACAGCGCCAGGGTCTCCAGGATGCAGGCCTCGGCGAAGGTCCCTCGACCGTGAGCAGGGGGAGCGGAGAGTAGCACTCGCCCTCGGCGTAACCGCGGATCGTGCCGGAGAAGCGGTAGTCGCGAAGGTAGTCCAGGGTGGCGTCGTCGACCACCTCCGTGGCGCGGGAAGTCGATCTGGGCGGGCGTGAAGGTGAAGGCCTCGACGGCGTCGAGAAGGCGCCCCGTCCCGGCCACGACGCCGTAGCGGCGCGAGGCGGGCAGTTTGCGCCCGAACAGCTCGAAGACGCAGCGGCGCTGCGCGGTGCCCGCGCGCAGGGCGCCCTGCAGCATCGTCAGCTCGTACTTGTCGGTGAGCAGGGCCGTTGACGGGGAGCCCTGGTCGGGGACCGGGATCTGCGTAGGTGTCATGACTGATAACCTAGCGCCGTCGGGGCGCGCGCGCTCGCACCGGCCATCCACCGATACCCTTACCCTTGGTCCATGTCAGCCAGCGCCCCCGTGTCCTCGCCCGAGACCCGGACCGAGGACCGCGCGGTCCCGCTGCGCCGCTGGTGCACGGTGGTCCACGACGACCCGGTCAACACCATGGACTACGTCGTGTGGGTCTTCCGCAGCTACTTCGGCTTCTCCCGCCACCCGGCCGAGCGCCGCGATGCAGGTGCACACACGGGCCGCGCCGTCGTCTCCCGGGGGCGCGCGAGCGCATGGAGGTCGACGTCACCGCCATGCACTCCTACGGGCTGCGGGCCACGATCGAGCCGGAGGCCGGCGATGGCGACGACGCCCCCGGTCCGGGCGCGGCGGTGCGTCGTAATGCGCGGCTTCAAGGCGGTCGACGGCGGCTGGGAGAGCCTGCTGGAGGACTGGGAGCTCAAATTCTCGCCGACCTGCTCGCCCAGGTCCTGGTGATCCTGGACAGCGCCGCCCGTCCGGCCCCCGGGCGCGGGCGACCGGCGGGCGCCGCCCCGCCTGGGCCCCTGGCGGGCTGCGCGCCGCCGAGTCCGCCCGCGACGCCGAGATCCTCGCGGCCCTGGACTTCGACATCGAGGAGCCCGCGCGATCGGCTGGCGACGGCGGCGGCGCGGCGGGAGCCCGGCCCCTGCGCGCCCGACCCCGCGACGCCCCGGCCGCCGCGACCCGGCCGCGCCCGCCGGCCCGCCCGCGGCGTCGGCCGCCCTCGCGCCCTTCGTCGAGGCGCTCCTGCCCGACGCCTCCGAGGACCCCGACATCGCCGTCGAGGTGGCCGCCATGACCCGCGGCCGCCTGCGCGCCCTCAGAGCGAACGCGCCCGACGGGTCATGGCCGAGCTGATCGAGCCCACGGGGGCGCGCGGCGCGGTGCGCGTGAGCGCCGGGACCGAGCAGGACTGGCTCGGCGCCCTCAACGACCTGCGCCTCGTCCTGGCCCAGCGGCTGGGCATCGACCCGCCGAGGCCGCCGAGGACGTCCACGCCATCGCCCGGGAGGCGCGCCCCCGCACGAGAGTGACGAATTCCGCTGGCGGCGGGCGCCGCCCTGTCCTACGACATGCTCACCTGGTGGCAGGAATCACTGCTCCGCGTGCTGCTGCGCGGTCAGGGCCCCGCCTAGTCTCGACGACGTGAATGACGCGCCCATCGGGATGTTCGACTCCGGCGTCGGCGGCCTGACGGTGGCGCGGGCGGTCCTCAACCAGCTCCCCGGCGAGCAGATCCTCTACATCGGCGACACCGCCCACAGCCCCTACGGGCCCCGCCCCATCGAGGAGGTGCGCCGGCTCGCCCTGGGCGTCATGGACGAGCTCGTCGACTCCGGGGTCAAGATGCTCGTCATCGCGTGCAACACCGCCTCCGCCGCCGTCCTGCACGACGCCCGCAGCCGCTACACGCAGGGCAAGGTGCCCGTCGTCGAGGTCATCCACCCCGCCGCCCGGGCCGCCGCCCGCGTCACCCACAACGGCAGGATCGGGCTGATCGCCACCCAGGGGACCGTCGACTCGCGCGCCTACGCCGACGCGCTCGGGGCCGTGCCGGGCGTCGAGCTCCTGTCCGTGGCCTGCCCCCGCTTCGTCGAGCTCGCCGAGCGGGGCGTGACCACCGGCCCCGAGGTCATGGCCACCGCCGAGGAGTACCTGCGCCCATGCGCGAGGCCGGCGTCGACACCCTCATCCTCGGCTGCACCCACTACCCGCTGCTCATCGGGCCGATCTCCCTACGTCATGGGGCAGGACGTGACCCTCGTGACCTCCAGCGAGGAGACCGCCAAGGACGTCTCACTGCGAGCTGGCCGGGCGGGGCCTCCTGCGCGAGGCGCACTCCCCGGCGCCGGTGCACGAGTTCCGCTCCACCGGGGACCCCGCGTCCTTCGCCGTCCTGGCGCACCGCTTCCTCGGCCCCGAGGTCGGGCGCGTCAGGCGCACGGGCCTGTGCCCGGCAGCTCCCACATGGTCTTCTCCTCGACGTGCCCGCCCTCGCCCCCATCGTCGTGTCCGACGACGGCGGCCCCCGCGAAGCCCCTCGACGTCGCCGGCGCCCCTGGCGCCCCCGACCGCCCGTCCTGACCCGCCGATGCCGACCCCGCCCCAAGGATCCCCGTATGAAGCTCACCATCATCGGCTGCACCGGCTCCATGTCCGGCCCCGACGCCCCGCCTCCTGCTACCTCGTCCAGGCCAGGGGCGCGGGACCCGACGGCGGGGAGCGGGTCTTCTCCCTCGTCCTGGACATGGGGTCCGGCTCAATGGGCCAGCTGCTCAACCACGTCGACCCGGCCGAGCTGGACGCGATCGCCATCTCCCACTGCCACGCCGACCACATGGTCGACCTGGTCGGCATGCACGTCTACCGCCGCTGGAACCCCGCCGGGGCGCTCGAACCCGTGCTCACGCTGGGGCCGGCCGAGCTGCCCGCGCGCCTCAACGGGGTCGACGGCTCGCCCAGCACGGAGGCCTACGCCACCGAATTCCTCTTCCGCACCGCCGTGCCCGGCCAGAGCGTGCGCGTCGGCCCCCTGACGATCACCCCCTTCGCCGCCCTGCACCCGGTCGAGGCCTACGGCTACCGCGTCGAGGGCCCCGCCGAGGACGGCTCGGGCACCGCGGCCGTGGCCTTCACCGGCGACACGGACCTGTGCGAGACCATGGCGGAGATGGCCGACGGCGTCGACCTGCTGCTCGCCGAGGCCGCCTTCGTCGAGGGGCGGGACTCGCTGCGCGGAATGCACCTGACGGGGCGGCGCGCCGGCGAGCTGGCGGCCGGGATCAGCGGACGGACCCCCCGCGCGGCGGTGGGCCGCCTCGTGCTCACCCACATCCAGCCGTGGACCGACGGGCATCCCGCTGCGCAACGCCGCACTGGTGTACGCCGGACCGCTGGAGGCGGCCACGGCCGGCGCGAGCTGGGAGCTCTGAGCCCGCTCCATGGCCGCCGGCGGACCGGGGCGCATCGAGCTTCACCCGCGCGTCCCGGACGGCCCTGACCGGCCCTGGACGCGCGGGCGGCGCACGCGCTGGTGGCTGGTGGTGCCCGCCGACCTGGCCGTGGTCGGCGCGACCTCCCTGCTCGCCTCGGCCGCGGTGCACGACGCCCTCGCGGGCCCCTGGGCCTGGCGGCGGGCGGCGCCGCGGCGATCGCGGCGGGATGGCTCGCCGCCCGGACCGTCCGCCGCCGCGACGACCACCTCGAGGCGGCCTGGCCCGACGGCGCGCTCGCCCTGGCGGTGTGCTGGGACCGTGTGACGGCCTCGCAGTGGGCGATCGCCCAGTGCGGCGCGCGCCGGGGCCGGGAGTTGCGCCGGGCGCCGCGGAACCGCACCGGCGCCACGGGCGCTGCGGGGCGGCCCGCCGTCCGTCGCGCTCTGTGCTCGCCTGCTTCCTCGCGGTCCTGGGAGGGGGTGGCGCCGCCTCTACGGCTTCGCCAAGGCCCACGACTCCCTGGTCCCTCGGGGGCGTCCAGCGCCCGCTCGACGCCCAGGCGGATCGTCCGGCGGACGCGCCGGGGGCGACGGCGCCGGGACTGACGCCGTCGTCCCGGGCTGCTCGGGCGCCGGCGTCGTCGGCAATAGCGCGACGACGCGCAGGATCCGCGGCGTCTCGGGAGGGCGACGGCGTCGGGTGCGGCGGGCCTCCCGGTGCAGGAGGGCCAGGACGGCGGCGGCGGAGGCCAGGGCGTGACGACGGCGGCGACCGACTCCGCCTCGCCCCGCGAGCGCGCCGCGCACGAGGATCGGGAGCGAGCAACACAGGCACAGGGGCAGGGACCCAGCGCCACAGGCGCGCGCGCTCGCGGGCGGCGCCAGATCGCGCCGCGCGCCCGGGGGCGCGAGGTCGCGGCGTCGGACGAGCGCCCACGCGCACGCCGCGACGAGCAGGGCCCGCACTCGCCCACGCGGCGGCGGACGAGCGGATCATCGAGGCAGCCCAGCGACGCCCCGAGCAGGACCGAGAGAACCCTGAGCGTCCAGGGACGGGCGCCGTCGCCCGTCCTGCTCAACTGCTCCCGGCCCGTCCGGCGGGAGTCGGACGGAATCGGGGATGCGTCGCGGATGCGGTCGTCGGCCATGGTCCTCACCCGCTTTGCGCTGCGGCGAGTGTACGACGCCCGTCGTCGTCCGGTCCCGTTCGCTCCGCCGTCGTCCGGCCGGGGGCGGCGGCCGGCGTGCTGCCGTCGGGTCTGCGCGGCCGAGCCGGATTCTCCTGTCCGGCCCCGCAGGCTCTGCCGCCGCTCTGAGCACGTAGGATCGCCCGTGCTTCAGACTCTGTCCACCGCCTTCATCCGCACCCTGCGCGAGGACCCGGCCGACGCCGAGGTCGCCGGCCACAGGCTCCTCGTGCGCGCCTGCTACATCCGGCGCACGGCCCCGGGCGTCTACACCTGGCTTCCGCTGGGCCTGCGCGTGCTGCGCAAGATCGAGGCCGTCGTGCGCGAGGAGATGAACCGCATGGGCGGCCAGGAGGTCCACTTCCCGGCCCTGCTGCCCGCCGACCCCTACAAGGCCACCGGCCGCTGGCAGGAGTACGGGCCCACCCTGTTCACGCTGGCGGACCGCAGGGGCAACGACTACCTCCTGGCCCCCACGCACGAGGAGATGTTCACCCTGCTGGTCAAGGACATGTGCTCCTCCTACAAGGACCTGCCGCTGACCATCTACCAGATCCAGACCAAGTACCGCGACGAGGCGCGCCCCCGCGCCGGCCTCATCCGCGGGCGCGAGTTCATCATGAAGGACTCCTACTCCTTCGACATGGACGAGACGGCCCTGGACGCCTCCTACCGGGCGCACCGCCACGCCTACGAGCGGGTCTTCACCCGCCTGGGCCTGGAGTACGTCATCGTCAACGCCATGGCCGGGGCCATGGGCGGGTCCCACTCGAGGAGTTCCTCCACCCCTCGCCCATCGGCGAGGACACTTTCGTGCGCTCGCCCGGCGGCTACGCCGCCAACGCCGAGGCCGTGACCACCCCGGCGCCCGAGGCGTCGACGCAGCGCCGAGCCCGCCGCCCGCGTGGTGGACACCCCCGACGCCTGACCATCGACGCCCTCGTCGAGCTGTGCAACACGCGCCACCCCCGCCGACGGCCGGGCGGACGGCCGCCGACACCCTCAAGAACGTCGTCGTCGCCCTCACCCGCCCCGACGGCGGCGCGAGCTGCTCGTCGTCGGGGTGCCCGGGCGACCGCGAGGTGGACATGAGGCGCCTGGGGGCCGCCGTCGCCCCTGCCGAGGTCGAGATGGCCACCGACGAGGACCTCTGCGGCCCACCCCGAGCTCGTGCGCGGTGCTACATCGGCCCCGCCGCCGTCGGCCCCAACTCGCCGGCGCGGCGCGCGGAGGTCGACGAGGACGGCCGCGAGGTCCTCACCGGCTCCGCGCGCTACCTGCTCGACCCGCGCGTGGTGGACGGCACCAGCTGGGTCACCGGCGCCGATGCGGACAAGCGCCATCCTGCACCTGGTCAAGGGCGCGACTTCACCGCCGACGGCACCATCGAGGCCGCCGAGGTCCGCGACGGCGACCCCGCCCCGGACGGCTCGGGCGCCCTGAGCCTGGCCCGCGGCGTCGAGATCGGCCACATCTTCGCCCTGGGGCGCAAGTACGCCCGGTCCCTGGGGCTGACGGTCCTGGATGAGAACGGCCGGGCCCGCGTGGTGACCATGGGCTCCTACGGCATCGGCGTCTCGCGCGTCATGGCGGCGCTGGCCGAGGCCAACCACGACGAGCACGGCCTGATCTGGCCCATCCAGGTCGCCCCCTACCACGTGCATGTCCTGGCCACGGGCAAGGACGACGCCGTGTTCTCCACCGCCGCCCTGGCGGGGACCTGGACGCCGCCGGCTTCGAGGTCCTCTACGACGACCGCCGCAGGGTCTCGGCCGGGGTCAAGTTCGCCGACTCCGAGCTGCTGGGCGTGCCCTTCACGGTCGTCGTCGGCCGCGACCTGGCCAGGCAGGGCACGGTCGAGATCCGCGACCGGCGCAGCGGCGGGAGGCGGTCGGTGCCGGCGGGCGACGCCGCCGCCGAGGTGGGCGCCGAGCTGCGCGCCGCGCTGGCGCGGGTGCCCGACGGCCGGCGCCGGCCAGTCCGGACCCGGTCTGCGTCCGGGCTGGATTGAGCCGAGGCGGCGCCGCCCGACCGGCTCGCCGGGCGCCGTGGCCCGGCGCGCCACCGGGTCCGCGCGAGATGATCTCGCGCGCGTCGCCGGGCTCCAGCAGCACCACACCATCGGGTCCGCTCGGGATGATCCCTCTGCGACGCCCCGACGTCGCCGTCCGGGGCGATCGGCGGCGGGAGAAAAGGTGGCCGGCGCATACTTTTCAGGTGCGCGGCGGCTCCTGCGTTCGCGAAAATGGCGTCATTGCACCATTTCGAGACGGGAGGGTGTGACGGAGGTGAAAAGATATGCGCCGGCCACCTTTTTGAGCCGCCGGGTCGTCCGCTGCTGACGCGCGCGCACCCGGCGGCGGCAGCCGCTGACTCATCGATGCATCGATTCGACGCCGTTTCCGCCGGTCGCGCGTCTTTTCCGCTGGTTCCGATGGAGGCAGGGCGGGGCGCTGCTCAGACCTGCGATCGGCCGCATGCACCCGGCAGCAGTCGTCCCTGTCATCGCCCTGGCGGTTCTGGCCTCTGGACCGCGCTCGGGCCGAGTCCCGCGGTTGGATCTACTGGCGCAGCGCAGGCTGAGGCGTCGGGCGCCGTGCTGAACCCGCTCGTGGACGTCTTCCAGCCCGGCCGTCCACGTCGTCGAGGCGCAACAGGACCGGGATGCCTGGTGCGCACCGACGCCGCCGGCGCCGCCAGGCCGGACCCGGAGTCGCGCCTGGGCGGGGCTGAGGCCGGGCGGAGCCCGATGGCGGGCGGGTTGACGACCGCGCAGCCGGACCCGCCGCGTCCCGCTGGCGGCCTGGCGGCCGACGCGTCCCTCTGGCGCGCACGGAGGATCCTCGGCCGCCGTCGACCCGCCGACGGCGCCACCCTCCATCGTCGTCGCTGCCGGGGGCCGTAAGACCCTCCTGGGCCTGGCCCCTGCCGTCGCCAACGGGCGCCGCGCCCCTGGTCCTGGCCTCTGACGACGATCGTGCGCGGCCCAGTGGGCCGAGCGGGCCCGGCGCTATCCCGCGTCCCACGCGAGCTCCGCCCGAGACCACTCGACGCGTCGTCCGACGCCTCATCCGACGCCCCCTGACGAAGTCCGCCCGTCGCCGACGCCCCGCCGGCCCCAGGGGCGGCGGGCGCCCACTCACAGCCCTGACCTACCAGTCGCTCGCGCCGTCGTCGACGACCTCGGGGCCCCTGGCAGGAGGCGGCCCGGCGGCGCTGGACGACTGAGCTCGCCCGCGACGGGCGTAGCCCCGCCAGGCGAGCGCCTGGCCTCGACGAGCTCGCCGCCTCCAACCGCAGCGCCTGCACCCGCGGCATCCGCTCACGGGCCGCCGCCGTGCCGCGTCGACGAGCTCGACGACGACGCCGTCGCCGCCCTCCCGTCGTCGTCGGCCAGGAGCGCCCTGACGCCCCTCATCGACGACGGCGTCGCCACCATCGTCGTCGACGAGTGCCACCACCCGCGCGCCCACTGGGCCGTCGTCGTGCAGTACCTGCGCCGGCGCCTGGCCGCGGCGGGCCGGGCGCCCACCCTCATCGGCCTGACCGCCACCGCGGAGCCGCGAGGACCCTCCACGCGCGCTACCACGCCCTCCTGGGCAGAGTCGACGCCGAGGTGCCTGTGCTCGCTGTCATCCGCGCCGGATGCCTCGCACCGGCCTGGGAGCTGGCCTGGTTCACGCTCCCCACCCCGGGAGGAGACGGGCTTCCTGGCCACGGCCGGCGCCGAGCTGCCTACCGCATCGCCCAGTTCCTGCTCGCCCCCGACGGCGTGGATCTACGCGTCGTCGCCCCGGAATGCCCGCCGACGCCTCGGGGCGACGAGCCGCGCTGGTGCGCGCCCTCGTCGCCGGGCTCTCGACGCCGATCCGGTCCTGGCCGCGGCGGCCGGCGCCGTCCTGCGCCGCACGGGCGACCACACGCCCACGCCGCGGGCGTCCTGGCCGTCCCGCTCCTGCCCGAGGCTCGACACTGACGCGCCGAGGAGCCCAGCCCCGGGCCCGCTACGCCTCGACCGCCTCCCGCCTGATCAGGACCGGCGGGGGAGCGGAACGCGGTGCGCGAGACCGCGCCTGGAACGCACCTGACCGACGCCGGCATCCGCGCCGGGCGCTCCCGATGACGTCATCACCGCGATCGCGGGCCAAGGACGCGTCGTCGACATCCTGCGCCGCGAGCTCGCCGCGCCGCGGCTGCGGGCCGTCGTCGTCACCGACGCCGCGGCCGCTCCGCCGTCCACCGCGCCCTGACGTCCTGGCGCTCCCGGCCGGCCTGGCGCCGCCGGCAGGCGCGCGCCGCTGCTACGACGTGCTCTGTCCGACGCCGACCTGCGCGCCCCGGAGCCCCGTCCTGCTCACCGGGCCGCGAGGTGCGCGTGCCCCACGGGCGGGACGAGCTCCTGGGAGCTGGTTGTCGCGAGCGCACTGGGCGACCTGCCCGCCCGGGACGACGGCTGGCCGCTGCGCGCGAGCGCGGGGAGCGTCCGCCGAGCTCGTCCTGGCCGTCAGCCGGCTGGTCGCCGAGGGGCGGTGCCCTGGTCGTCGGCACCCGGGGGCGCTGCTCGGCGAGGCTGGGACCGCCCGGCCGTCAACACGCTCGTCGACCCGGACCACCGTCACCACCTCCACGGCCGTCGCCCCAGCTGCGCGGACGCGTCGCGAGGCTGACGCGTCCTGGCCCGGCAAGGTCGCCCACACCTGGTCGGTCACCTGCCTCCCGCCCGCCGGCGCGGGGCTGGTCCGAGCACCGAGCTGACCGCTAGCGCTGCAAGGCGGAGCAGACCCGGGTCCGCGTGGCCCTGCGCACGAGTGTATCGGCGCGAGGGCGGACGGGTGCGCTGGCGCCGCGGCCCCGCGCGCGAGACGGCTGACCGGGCGGGGGACCGGTGGTCGAGATGAGCCTGCTGCGGTCCTGGCTGCGCGCGGCTGCGGTCGCTGGACCGCCCGCGCCGCGCGCGGCGCCCGCCGACGTCGAGGTGCTCAACGCCGCCACCGCCGCCGGGCCTCGACGACCGGCGAGCGGCGCCGGGTGGACGCCGGGCGCCCATCGGCCCGGACCGGCGCGGCCGGCGCGGCGCGGCGGACGCGGTCGCGGTCGCGGGCGCGGCCGGGCCGCGCTATGCCGCTCGCCCGCCGCCCCGTGGTCCGCGGCGGCGCCCTGCGCTCGTCCTGACGCCATGGCTCGCCACCGGCCGCCTCGACGCTGAGGACCGGGCCGGGGCAGAGCTGGTCGTCCTGGCGCGGGCGCTGCGGATGAACGGTAAAGGCGCGGGAACGCGCCGAAGAAGCGCGTGACGGCGGTTGAGACATCGCCCTGAGCGGCGCCGACGCGGCGGCCGCTCCCTGCCACGCCGAGGTGTGCTCTGCTCGCTGCTGTCGCGCTCAGCAGCGCCGCCCGCGCTTTCTGTCCTGGAGTCGGCATGCCGTGGCTCCTGACCCGACCGGCTCTGCGGCCTGCCGCCGCTGCGTGCTGGCGGCTGGCCGGCCCGCCTGGCCGGGCCGCGACTGGGGCCCGGGCGGGCGCAGCCTGTACCCTGGCCGTGCCCAGCGCTCCTGGCCTCCTCCCGCTCCGACGCCGAGACTCGCGCGCCGCCTGGCGGCGGAGTGGCCGGGCCGCCGGCTCCACCCGTCTCCGGGCGCCGGGCTGACGCCCTCCTGGCCTGCTGCGGCGGCGCGCGAGGAGGGCGGGTGAGGCGCGAGGCGCACGCGCCGCTGCCGAGCGCTGCAGGGGCCGCGGGCGCGGCCCGCGGCGCCGAGTGGGCGGGCGCGGATCCGCGGCGCCCGAGGCGGACGGCCGCGCCGCCTCTCAGGCGCGGTCGTCACAGGTCAGCAGGGCGTCGACGGGCGCGCAGGCGCGCGCGTGCGCACGGCGGCGCCCAGGGCGTCGACGGCGCAGGAATGCGGCCGCCCGCCTGCGCGCCGACGCCGGCGATCTCCGCGCCCACGACCGCCGTCCACACCTGGCGCGCCCAGGTCGTGTCCGCGCTCGCGTCGGCGTCGGCTCTCGACGGCGGGCGTAGGCGGCCAGGCGGGCGTCCGTCCGCCCAGCGCCACCGAGGCGTTCACGATCGCCTTGGCGGTGGCTGCGTCGGCGGTCGCCGAGGCTCGGTCGGCGTCGGCGGCGCGGGCGGCGATCACCTCATCGCGTAGCGGACGGCGTCGTAGGCGAGCGTCGGCCGGGCCGCTCGGTCATGGCGGCGGCGTCCCGATCGCCGCGACACGGCGCGGAGTCGGCGCGCAGGCCTCCAGGGACCAGGGCGACGGCGAGCGGGCGAGAGCTCGCCGCGGCGTCCCGGCTCCTCGTTGCAGGCCGCGCGCGCTGGTCCGCGCGTCGGCCAGCGCCACCACCAGGTCGGCGGCGGTCGCGTCGGCGGCGGCGCGGCCACGGGAGGCGGTCGGGTGGCCGGTGGGCACCCGTCGCCCAGGGGCTGGCCACGCCGCCGAGCGCGTCGAGCTGGGTTCGAGCGGCGGCGCCCGCCGCCGTCGCCGACGGGGTCGGCTGCGCCACCACCTACGCGGGTGGAGCCGATGAGCGCGGGCCCGGCGGGCCAGGGCGTCGCCGGCCGGACGGCCGGGGAGGGGTCGGCAGCGACTGGGATGCTGAGGTCGAGCGGGCAGCCGCAGGCGCCCGGGCCCCGCCACGGCGAGACCGCGGCGGCGTACTGGCGCCCGTCGCTCGGACAGTCGGCGACGCGGCAGCTCGGCGGGGCGGGGTCAGGTGGAGCGTCACGCGGTGATCCCCCACGGACGGTAGCATGAGGCGACTGACCACGCCCGATGGCGATCTGAAAACGTCACCAACGGATGCATGGACTCGGGAGGGGCCGCAGACCGACACTGCTTGCGAACAGGCCGTCGGCTCCTCACTCCCCGTGGTGGCCGCGCAGGCTCCTCCTGGAGACGGTGGAGGTCGCGGGCCGGGCACCGCTCCACCGTCCGCGTCGTCGTGACCCGCCCGACGGCCAGGGGACGGGCGTGGCTGACATCGCCGGGGCGAGCCTGGGCCATCTCGGTAGGCGCTGGACCGCCGACCGGTCAAGGGCCGCAATTCCTGGAGGTGTCCAGCCCCGGGGCCGAGCGCGAGCTGGCTCCGCGCCGCGGCATCTGCCGCGCCGTCGGCCGCGACGTCCGCCTGACGACCGGGGCCGGCGAGGTCACCGGCACGGCTGCGCGCGGACGGGGAGTCCGGTCACACGACGTCGGCGGGCAGGAGCGCGCATCGCCTACGCGTGACCCGGTCGGAGCCCGCATGCTCGTCCGCCTGTAGGACGCCATCCACGTACCCAGGCCCGGCCCGCGGCCCCTGCCCGGTGTCGTTCCCGGAGCAGAGAGGACAATTGAGGAACCATGGACATCAACATGCCGGAGCTGCGAGGG
>BNJU01002170.1_pt1 | contig 57602 bp, 64 predicted proteins | sample 8539281 | NCBI WGS metagenome assembly BNJU01 (sample SAMD00202456, study PRJDB9452) | human saliva metagenome | isolation source: human saliva | place: Japan
AATAACTGTCCTACGAAACCCAGAAACAGCACCATGTCTGATGGTCAATTCACACCACTGACACACACCAACTGCACATCAATTGGCCATGGCCGCAGAAGGCGAGGAGGTCAGGGTCGTGGCTAAAGTCCATCTATCTCAATAATGTATTCTGTTAGGTTCGCAGCTCACTTAGCTTAAAGATATAGGCTGTTCCCAAACCTAATTACCTGAGTGTTCAATGATAAGAGTCAGAATTTGTTTTAATCAGATTATGTACAATTTGTGCCGTCCCGTCAGGGCTACCATGCATCAATTATTGTAATGTGAAAGCTCCAATGGGAATACCGCTCGGATTATCTTCTCATATTCTCCTTTGTTGTATGTCGGTATGATTAAATGCTATCGCTTGTCATAGACTTTTTGCTTTTTATAGGACAAATGTATAAAAAATATGATACTACCAAGTTTTTGTCTATTTTTATTGGTCTGTTCCTGACGAAGCCTTTGGTATTTGGGAGAGGCCAGCTATAACAGAATTGTATGCTCTGCTTTATCGCTTTCCTTCTCGAATTCAGCACCTTTCCTTTCTAGAAGATTGGTTTGTGAATAGTGAGGCTGTTGGTTCCATTACAGGAATGCCAATCCCAGTACGAGGCATGACATCGAAAGGACCCATTGATGGTCAGTACATACCGGTAGCTGACGTTCATCAGCTAACATGAAAGCACCACGACGGAATCCTGCCCATGGCCTGTAAAAACGTGCGTACTCTTCCGGGAATACGACGACAGACATTCTTCACGAAGGGTTTCACGTGCAGTGTCGTATGTTTTGATTTTACTTGCACTCGCTCTTATCTCACATAAATATGATGTGCTTTTCGCATGCTAATCCCACTGAGAGGTCTCTTACGAATAGCTCATCATCCATTTGAAGTTAGTGACTGAGAAAACTCATAGATGAGGAAGATGTCGAAAGTACCTTGATGATTGTTGACAAAGACATAGCTTTGCTTTTTAGTCAAGATTTTCACGTCCTTTCAATTCTTTTACAGGAAGAAAGAGCATCTGAATGGTAAACACGACCACCATTTCCAGGGTAGTATCCTGAAATGTCCATTACCGATTTGACAACCAATGGTTGTTAGCAAAGTTGTTAGAATAGACGCAAAGAGAAGAGGGGAAGACAATGAATAGCATGTAAAGTCCTATACAAAATGTAATAACCAGCTATGGCTATTGAGGAACGCTTTTTGTTGTTTTGCAGTATTACTCATAGATGTATCTCTTTTATTTTATTTTTAACATGTAATGTTATCACCGCTTATTTCGTTAGCATATTAGGACGGAAGGTACCAGTCCACCCAATCCAGCTGTAACATATAGATAGCGTCCGTTTCTGTCTCATAAAGTCCATAATCTCCTGTTGGCGGATACTTGCTGGTCGCCATCCAAAGATTTGCATCTGTCCGCCGTGTGTATGTCCGCTTAATGTAAGCTGTGCTGAGGTTTTTGGAAGAATGGAACGTCTCCATGGATGATCATGTTGCAGCATAATCACAAACGAATTTGGTCCTATTCCTTGCATAGCTTTTCTATAGTTGGAATAGTTTGGAATGGTGGCTTCCGTCGTTTTCATACACACAGAGACATATAGACTTTTGCTGGTGATGTGATTTCTGTGTTTTGATTGCGTAGAAGAGTCCATTTCAAGATTTCTTCTTCTGCTTTTTATTAAGCGTGCTTCTCTGCAGCCTCTAGCATCCTTTGATGTATTCCGCATAGTCATGGTTCCCTAAGATAGAGATAGTCCCTTTCTTAGGCTGACGGATTAGTGAAGCTGTCAACCCCTCAGGCGTATATTCTAAAATCACCAGTAAAGCAAATGAGTTAGTCTGCTTTTCACACGCCATCCATCTCTGTATCTGATCACGCGCCAGCCATTGAAAGTTCCGAGGTCAAGTCAGATATAGCACAATCCGACAGCTATCAAAAAGATCTGTAAATTCTTTGGAAAATAGAGGTCTACATGTTTACTTGTATGTTAGAAACCCCATATGTGAGCCCTATATAAATGTTCCAACGGCAAAACAACCAAGGAGTATACCCATATAATGTCCCCAGTTTCGATTTGTACGGATGATATATTTCCGAATGATTGAGCCAAGAGAGAGGTGAGTGCGAAGATAACCTTAGGGTCCAATAAATAGACCGAGAAAGATATATGAAATACACCAACCAGGTGAGGTTGTTAGGCGCAAAGTCGCATGGAGGCCATAGCACAGGTGTAAAATGATCATGCCGATAGAAGGTACCACCATGGTAGACGTTGCCACCAAGCGATGGGGGTATCGTTTTGCGAAATAGTGCATGTCTATATAGAGGTCGGACAGCAGTTTCCATTATTAATATAAGATATATAACGATTCTCGGCTATCATTTCTTCAATAGGGTAGAGCAAGATACTTTCAGCTTCAACAGACTTATTACGACGACGTCATAGTCTCTAATTGGTCTTCATCAATCTTTTCCTGATGTCGAAAATACTCGCTTTGAGGACAGCAAACATGAAAGCCTGAGATACGCTGGCATGAGGTACACTGTATCATTCACTGTAAGGTTGATACCAACTCTTCTAGTCCAACTAGTTCGTCACAAAGAAAATTCATACTTGTGTCCGATGGATGGATAACCCACAGCAGGGCGTATGCCTTGATATCTCTCTCTGGCAAGAAGATCTTATAGTCAGTTGCTCATCAGCTGTATAACCCACACACTTTTCGCGTACATCCGTGAACTTTTCAGCTGTAGCCTCAGCTAATCGGTCAGCTAAGGTCTGATGAAAGCACATGATAGGGATCTTTCATTGTTGTTGTAAATGCTGCATCGACAGAAGTTGCAACAAACCAATTGTATCCTTGATCCCTGATGAGGCAGACGCGAAATCGGCAAGGCAGAGGTTGGGTTTTCCTGAATTACTTTCGTTGCAACGATAGGGAACACGTACTCCCATTGATGATGATAGTCATCACCTTCACTATTGGCTTTCACATAGCGCAAAGACTGCACTGTGTGGTATCTCCTTCCCATGTCAGACCAACACTTTCTGCCTCTGAGCGCAGTTCCAGTTAGCATCTTAGCTCCATCATTCATTGACCAAGCATACAAAAGAAGAATGCCCAGTTGATGGGAGTGAACTATTTCGCTGATATTGTATGTTACTATCTTACTTTTGTTACTCACTTTATTTTCGATCATTATGACTTAGAGTCGCCTTTGGTGTGCAATCCTTTTCACGCATGTGGTGTTATCAAACCTTTCTTATCTAATAGGTGGTCTCCATGCAGAAAGATCACGCTACTGATAGGGTGTGTCCCATCATAGACCTCACTTGCATTTACCTGAAATACAACTTCGCTTATCGTCCACGGCTGGTCCTGCGTAACAATCGTAATATCGGCTTTATAGCCTTTTGCGCAGGAAAACCCCGTTGGTCATATGGAAAGACGAGCGAGTGTGACATTAGGTTAACCATCTGTTCTATTGTAAGAACACCTTTGTCTACCAATTCAAGCATAGTGACTGAGTGGATCCGAATCATCGGCATACCTGATGCAGCCTTAGATGCCACCTGCTTGTCCGCCCATAGTAGGATGATCAGTACCAATGACTGGTAATACGTCCATCCGTGAGTGCCTGACGAATCAGCATCTCTATCAGCTACTGTCTTGACAGAAGGATTGCATACTAATAAGCGCTTTTGTAAAGATAATCCGTTAGAGAAAGGGTCATGTGCAATAACAGCCTCTAGTTATTCTTCCTTCATCTTCTCGGGTGATTAGCCAATGATAACTCTTTTGCTGGTAGAGATAGATGAGCAATGTAGTTGTGTTTTGTACTTTCGCTAATTCCACTTATAAAGCGAGGAAGCCCAGCATGCCTCTAGCACGTATTTCCCCAATGATGTGTAATGTCATCACCAAATCTGTTCTTTGGCAACTTCATATTCTCGTTGATACTGATCCCCACAGTGTGCATCACTGGTAGATTGACCTGCAGCTGTACGGAAAGTCATTTACACGCTTCTCGTCGATCAACAAGCATATTCTCGTTGAGGCTCCCATAAAGAGTTTTTATACCAGGAATATGTGATATCCAGTTGAGGAAATAGTGTACGATTTGTACTGTAGCACCAACAAAGAAGCTATAGTTGACATGACTTGAGCGTTTTGCTCGTTCCCTACTCTGTCTTGTAAAGCCTCTAATGTTGTTGTTCAGGATCTGCGTTTAAGCATCCTCAGCAAGAGGACGCCGCCGTATGCAGCAGCACGACTTTTCACTTTCAATATCTGCCTTTTTCCGTTAGTCCCGCTCACTGAAAGTGAACCATCACATACGTCAGTAGAGACAGTCACTCGTGGCGTTGACGACTTTCGTCAAATCTCCGAGGTGTTTGCTGGTTATTTATAATCTCTATGATACAATCGTCTCTATGATGAGCGAACCAATAAAGCTTCGCCTTCGTGACGATAGTTCCACCTTGAATGAGCGCCCCCATATGTGTATTCTTTTATTATTTCGAGTGTTGTTTGTTGATTCTTCCGAGATAAGAAGTGAGAGATCCATCTAAAGTGAGAAGGAATACATTACTAATAGTAGTTTTTATTTTCTTTTTATGTCATTTTAACGATATTGTCTCAACATCCTATAATCCAATTAGTTAAACAACAAAAATTGAGTGACAGTAGACAACCTTCGTTTTAATAAATCGTTTGTTGTTTATGAACCTTTTCCAAGCTCCTCAAAAAGTCCTGAGAGATTTTATCACAGATCCGGCAGCGTAAAGCGAGAACCTATTGTAGACTGTGCCTTACTTTTGGAACAGATCATCAAACCATCTGTGCAGGAGTTGGAGGTGTAAAAGCTGCATTAGGAGTTGTTCCTGCAGCATCATTTGTTCCTGCAGGGTCAACCATTCCGTTCATCCTTTTGTGCTTGTAGGAAGTCAGTATAGAATGCTTTTATCTGAGGATTTTGCTTAAAGGTATCTGTAGCCTTTGACATACTGTATTCTATCCATGATGGTAACTGATTAATCGATTAGCATACATATAATCATTCATCCATACAGGTACACATTAGGTGTTGTTTCGTGCTGATACGTGTAAGAAAAACACCATGGACCAAGAATGTTATTGAAGTTCTCTGTAATGAACTTTAAAGAGTTTATCACCCTTTCGTCATCATACGTTCACGCCTTCTTCATAAGTTGAGCATTCACTGCTTCTATCGTGTCCATTCAGGCTTTGGCAGCACTTTTCTCACACTATTTCTGCATATTGATTGCGGAGTTGTATAAACTTTCGTCCAAAAATCATTTAGCTTGTCATTCAATGGGAAAAATAATTGACACGTTGTTGTGTTGATCCAGTTTTGGACTGGTAAATATCCCTTTTCAATAACGAGTAAATTGTAAGTTGATCATCTCATGAATATCTGTGTGACCTAGAATCAACGGTCCCATGGAAAGCAATCCATGGTGCGACGATCACACGAATTCAAGTCAACCAGTGAGTCTGCTTGATTTTAGGTATAATCTCTTCCATCCAAGCTTGAAAACGTTGGATGTTCCTCGTATATTGAAGGAGTTCACTGAGGTAAACACAATAAGTGTTAGAAGGAAGAATTTTTTATTCATAGATCATTAAACTGGTTCTATTTTCTTCTCAGACAAATTATATTCTATAATTGAGCCGAGAAACTTTTTATTCAAATTAAAACTATCTCTAAGCTTTTTAGCTTTTAGGTACTTGACTCTCGCTTCTTTTTAGTTCGTAGCTGATACGATGAGTTGTGTACATCCTCGATGATAGCAGAAATAAGTAGGAGTATAACCCAATTGTGGTGGAAAATACTTACATGCTATGAGTAGCCATCTCAATGAACCCGCAAAAATAGACGAAGGAAATGGTAGGAGTCTTTCTACCATAAAGAGTCCTGCAAGAATGAATCCCCATCTGCAAGTGACATTATCTACGGAACACGAATTGAAAGAGATGTTCCAAGTATCGCTGACGTGACTGCAGGCTAAGAGATAGCGAAACAGCACCAGTAAAGGCTAGCTAACAGGGTCATTGGTTGAATCAAAAGGGAGCGTAAAGACCTGGCACCCGATAACTATTATGATTCCTTCCCAAAAGGTAAATAATTGATCGGAGCTTATCTAGTTGTCTCATTTTTAGCTGTGTTTTCAGTTTGATGCTCATCATCGCTCAACACGAAGATATTCGTCAGCTGTCATGAAAGTAACGCCCGGCAACGCGTGCAACAGCTTCGCCTGTTTTAGTTCCCGTTAAGCTGTCATATCATGCTGGTACTGACTGTCATACTTGGATTTTCAGTTTTAAGTCTTCAATCTGATAGCATACTCTATAGGCCTTTAAAAACTGTTCTCATCCACGACGCTCTACAATGAGTACGCCCAAGATGATGACGATATGAAACTATGGCTGAAAAATTGTAAATATGTCCGGCACTCTATCACTTTTACATTTCTTTTTGCAAAAAGTGGAAAAGATTGCATATCGGAGCATTAAACATACATATTTTTAGCAAATTAACAATTTAATTCTTCCTCCTTCCTCCTCTTTTTCTTAACTTTTATTACCTTTGCATATACAATTAGATTTTAGAACTAAGGATGAATATATTGTTTCGGCAGCGAAAGTATCGTCCAATGTCCTTGATCCTGTTGTATGGACAACAGGCGTTGACGACTACGCTGAAGAATGCGTGAAGAGTGGTAAGCTGGCTCATGCCTACCTTTTTCTGCGGTCCACGAGGTGTGGGCAAGACTACTTGTGCTCGAATTTTTGCGAAGGCTATCAACTGTGAACATCCAACAGCTGATGGTGAGGCTTTTGCTAATGAGTGTGAGAGTTGTATGCGTTCCGGAGAAGGAAGAAGCTATAATATCTTTCGAATTAGATGCTGTCAGCAATAACTCTGTTTGAGAACATCAAGTCATTGATGATCAGACGCGTACTCCGCCACAGGTTGGTCGTGTACAAGGTCTTTATCATTGATGAGGTTCATATGCTCTACAGCCGCCTTCAATGCTTTTCTAAAGACTTTGGAGGAACTGCCTGCACACGTTATCTTCATCCTTGCAACAACAGATAAACACAAGATTCTTCCAACGATTCTTTCTCGCTGTCAGATTTACGACTTTGAGCTGTAAGGACCGTTCCTAATATCATCGACCATCTTAAACGTGTTGCTGAAAAGGAAAACATACAGTAGTGATGAAGAGGCTCTGAATGTGATTGCAGAGAAAGCTGATGGCGGAATGCGCGACGCACCTCAATATTCGATCAGGTAGCAAGTTACTCACAGGGAAACATCACCTATCAGAAGGTGATAGAGGACTTGAATGTACTCGATGCGAGAATTATTTTTAATATCATCGACCTTGCTTTAGAGAATAAAGTGAGTGAGATAATGGTTCTCTTGAACAGCGTTATTAATAAGGGATTTGATGGTGGACATCTTGTAGATGGTTTTGGCATCTCATGTCCAGTATTGTGTTGATGGCAAAGGATGCACAGACACTTCCTTTTGCTTGAAGTAAGCGAACAGCTGCGTAATCGCTATCAGTTGCAGGCGCAGAAATGCCCTGTCAACTTTCTCTTTTACTACGGCTTTTGCAGATTGCGAATCGTTTGTGATGTGGAATATCGTCAGAGTTCTAACAAACGTTTTGTTGGTGGAACTGACGCTCATTCAAGTAGCGCAAATTACGCAGAAGGATGATGATGTCCCTGCCTCGGGGCGCAGCCCCAGCTGATTAAAACTCTGTTCGAGAATCTTGTTCTGGAAGGTCAACAGAAACCGACTCCGCAGGTGGTCGGGAGCCTAAACGCATGATGATGACACTGTTCGTAGTTCTAATGTTGCTGAAACAGTGTCTGTTGAGGTTGTGTCTCTCACGGAAAAACCCGTCACAGAAACGTCTGTGTACGTCCTAAGCGTGAATGTATCTTCGGTCTTCCGATTCTGTTAATCTCGGTTCATTGACGATGTCATTTTGACAATCCACTCAAGACCGATAAAAGAAAGCTGGATGAGGAAGTTGAAATAACTAATAAGGATGAGCATGAAGGCTTTACACAGCAAGATCTGTTGGGAGTTGGCGTGCTATGTGTTCACTGAACGCCGGAGCGTAAGTAAGCTTTGTCGCAACGCATGAAAGAATATCACGCCTACTATACAGAGTATCCAGTAAATCTTGGTACTTGCTGATAATAATATTCAGCTCAACGAAATCTTGCTATCAAGTCGCGTATTCGTGCTACTTTGGCAAAAGGAATTGCGTAATGGGCAGATTGACGTAGAGATCTCGTCTGCTAAGCATGAGGAAATCAAACCTATGCTTACACCTCGTGAGTCTTTGAGTAAACTTTTGAAACGAGATCATCCCTATAAAGAAACTTATCGATACATTAGGTCTTTGTGTTTGGATTAAGTAACCTACGTCTGTCCTGTTACTAGCTAATGTTGGCTATCATATCTGCAGAAATAAGTTAGTATTTTTGCAGGAATAGAAAGGCTTAAAAGGGCTTGCAGTTGGTTTTAAAGTTGTTGTGTTGATGCTTCGCACGTTTATGTTGATACTTCGCACATGTTGTGCTGATGGTAAACACTAATCTTATTGAGAGGTAAAAGTGTTGGGTGTTTTAAGTGTTTTAGGGATGTTATAATTATCAATGACATTCTGTATTGAAGTATACTATTCAGGTCCTATTGGACAGCAAAAATAAGATGAAATCTTTTCATTTTAGCATAAAGTACATTATTGCTAAAAGTTAAAATAGCGTAATGGTAGTCTCTATTCGGCATATTTCAGTATTTTTGCACGTTATTTAGGCAATGAGAAATAAGACATTATATTCCTATTATCCTTGTTGGTTTGTTTTTGCAATGGCCAGTGTCAACATGCCAGTGCCTCACAGGTAAGAAAACCAAGAAGGCTAAGGCTGCTGTTGTGGTTGATACGCTACTGAAAGGACAAAGCCCCAAGGATAGTAAGGCGGTCGATAAGAATATTCCGGATACCACGAAGATGGATTCTCTTCAGTTGGCTATCTATCATCATAATAAAGCCAGACGATTCGTATTCAGTGCCGATAGCATGATGCGTGCACGTTCGAATGGAATTGATGCACCTGTTAAGTATTCAGCAGAGGACTCTCTCGTTTATGATGCAGAGTCGGGTACAGCGTATTTGTATGGTAACTCAAAGGTTGATTATGAGAATATGAAGCTTACAGTGACAAGGTACATATGAATATTGATAAAAGTACTGTGCGTGCAACGGTACGACGTGATTCTAGTAGAAGGTGGTATCAAGGAAAGCCTGTCTTTACAATGGGTAAAGATGAGTATAAGAGTGATACAGATGGCTTTCAACTTTAAGTCAAAGAAAGGCTTGATTAAGGGTATTTATACCGAACAGCAAGATGGTTTCTTGAGTGGAGAGGTTGGAAAACGTGATTCTTCGGGTTCTGTTTACTTGCAGCATGGTCGTTACACGACTTGTGATAAACCTCATCCTGACTTTTATATAGCTCTTTCTCGTGCAAAGTTCGCCCAGGTAAGGATGTTGTCTTTGGACCAGCTTATCTTGTTGTGGCGGATGTTCCTTTACCATTGGCTATTCCATACGGCTTCTTCCCATTCTCAAAGAAGTATTCAAGTGGTTTCATTATGCCGAGTTATGGTGATGAAAGCGATCGTGGTTTCTACCTTCGTGATGGTGGTTATTACTTTGCTATTAGTGATAAGTGGGACTTAAAACTCTTAGGAGAAATCTATACCAAGGGTTCTTGGGGTGTGTCTGCAGCCAGCAATTACTGCAAGCGTTATAGATATTCAGGTTCATTCTCTTTAGCTATCAGGATCCAAGACGGGTGACAAAGGATTGCTGCGACTTTGCTGAGCAGAGCTTTAAGGTTCAGTGAATCACCGCCAAGACCCTAAGGCTAATCACAGCCTCTCTCGGCAAGTGTGAACTTTTGCGACATCAAACCATGAGCGCAACAACCTCAATAGTCTGTATAATCCGCAGACGCTCACACAGTCTACGAGAACTTCTTCTGTAAGTTGGAGCACTGGTTTTTCAAGTATTGGACTCTCTCTGAGTGCTACTACGAACCTTGCACAGGATATGCGTAATTCTTCTATACAGATAACACTGCCGACTTGAATATCAGTTTGAGCCGATTCTATCCTTTCAGCGCAAGCATCTTGTGGGTAAGGAACGTTGGTATGAGAAGATTTCGATGAGCTATACGGGTCAGTTGGACTAATTCTATCTCAACGACAGAAGATAAAAATCCTACACTCTAATCTGATCAAAGACTGGAAGAATGCTTTCCAACATACAATCCCAGTACAGGCAAAACTTCACCTTGTTTAATTATATCAATGTGACGCCATCTTTCAATTTTACGGACCGTATGTATTCTAAGAAGGTGACACGTGGATGGGATAATACTCTTTCAGAAAGAGGTGGTAAGAGATACTACCTATGGTTTCCATAATGTTTACAACTGGAGTATGAGTGTGGGTGCCAGCACGAAATTATATGGTTTCGGGTGCCTAATAGAAAATTATTTATGATAAGATACAGGCTATCTCGTCATGTCATCACGCCACAGGTTTCATCTTATGCACCCTAAACTTTTGGTGCACGCCGTTATAGCTACTATGATAGCTATCAGTACACAGATGCAAGTGGTAATGTGAAACTTGTTGAGTACTCACCTTATCAGGACGAACTTTATAGTGTGCCGGGTAAGTACAAGACAGAGATGATTAGTTGGGATGTTAGCAATAACATCGAAATGAAGATTAAGAGTGATAAGGATACCACTGGTTATAAGAAGATAAGTATCATTGATGAGTTAGGAGCATGTCTTACAATGCTGCGGCAGACTATCATCGTTGGAGTGACCTTAGTATGCGTCTGCGTTTGAAGCGGTGGAAGAACTATACCTTCTCAATGAATGCACAGCTTGCTACCTATGCTTACGAACTTGATGCTAATGGTAAGCCTTATGTCGGTAATCACACAGAATGGGGATATGGCCGTTTACCTCGTTTTCAAGGTATGTCGCAGAACTTCTCATTCACTTTGAACCCTGAGAAGTTGAAGAAGTGGTTCGGACGTAAGGATGATAAAGATGATGATAAGGTGTCAGTAGATAGCGATGGCCCAGATACTAACATCGAATCAAACATGGATGATGACCTTGAAAAGGGAAAATATGCTGCTAAGAAGAAGCGCGGTAATATTGCTGAAACGGACGACAATGGTTACATGAGTTTTAATATGCCATGGTCGATTGACAATCGGTTATGGGTATTACGATGCGTGAGAATACAGCGGGTAAGTTCAATACTAAGACGATGCGTTACCCTTTATAAGTTCACACAGACGTTGAACTTCTCTGGTAATATTCGTATCAGTGATGGCTGGAACATTAACTTCTCAAGTGGTTATGACTTTGAAAACCATGCGATGAGTATGACAACAGCCAGCCTGTCACGTGACCTCCACTGTTTTAATATGAGTGCTTCCGTAGTATTAGCACCATATCATCTTACAACTTCACCTTTCCGTTGTAATGCATCAACACTGACAGATGCATTGAAATATGATAAGCAAGCGGTATTATGAATGCTGACAGTGGTATTAATAAGATTAAATACACTTTTGTACGACGGACGGTTTCCTGTCCGTTGATTGATTTGAACCCTTTTATAAACAATACACAACGTTTAAAAGAATATGAAGAAACAGACACTGGCTATTCATCAGCCTTATAAACGTAGAGATGCTATGATGCGTTAAGTATGCCCTATCTATAATGCGGTTGCTTTTGAGTTTGATAATGCGAAAGTGATGGCTGATGCCTTTTTGTGGACGTATTGATGCTCCTGATTATTCACGTGGAGAACCCAACAGTGACTAATCTCGAACAGCGTATTAAGGCTTTGACGGGTGCCGAGAATGTTATTGCTCTCAACTCGGTATGGTCATATCAGCAATACGTTGTTTTCTGTTAGTTGAGCAGGGTAAGAACGTTATCACGTCACGTCATCTCTTTGGTAATATTTATTCTTTGCTCACATCTACACTGAGCAGATTGGGGGTTGAGGCAAGACTTTGTGACCTTACAGATGTTGGAGGCTGTAGAACGATTGATAGATGATAACACATGCTGTCTGTTCCTTGAGATAATGACAAATCCTCAACTTGAGGTGGTTGATGTACGAGCTTTGGCTGCATTAGCACACCAGCATGGCATCCCTGTCATTGCTGATACGACGCTTATTCCTTTCACGCAGTTCTCTGCAAAGGACTTGGGCATTGACTTGGAGGTTGTTTCGAGTACAAAGTATATCAGTGGTGGTGCAACTTCTTTGGGCGGTCTTGTTATTGATTATGGTACGTTCCCTTCTATTGGTAAGCGCCTCTTGAATGAGATGCTCTTTAACCTTGGAGCTTATATGACACCACAGGTTGCCTATATGCAGACCTTGGGCTTAGAGACTTTGGACGTACGCTATCGCGCTCAAGCAGGTAATGCTTTGGAGTTGGCACAGAGACTGCGTACACTTAAACCAATCAGTAAGGTGAACTATGTGGGCTTAGAGGATAATCCTTATCATCAGTTGGCAGTGAGCCAGTATGGTGAAACAGCGGGAGCAATGGTCACAATAGACTTAGAGAGTCAAGAGGCTTGCTTCAGAATGCTCGATAACTTGAAGCTCATTCATCGTGCAACAAACCTCTTTGATAATCGTACATTGGCTATTCACCCAGCAAGTACTATCTTCGGACTCTTCACCGCAGAGGAACGTGCAGCAATGGATGTGCAAGACACTACCATACGTCTCAGCATAGGTTTGGAATGTGTTGATGATTTATTTGATGATATTAAGCAAGCTTTGGAAGCATGATGAAAACTTATAATTTTGATGAAATAATTGATCGTTCGGGGAGTGGTGACTTGAAGCATGAGGCACTTCTGCCACGTTGGCGTAATGATCTGCTGCCTCTGTGGGTGGCTGATATGGATTTTGCTTGTCCTGACTTTATTGTGGATGCTCTCAAGGATCGTCTTTCTCATCCTATCTTTGGCTACACAGTCGAGCCTGCTGACTATCGTCCTGCTATCATCGACTGGATACGTGCGCATCATGCTTGGGAGGTTAAGCCAGAGTGGTTGAGTTTTATTCCTGGTATTGTTAGGGGTATCGGCTTTGTGGTAAATGTATTTACGGAACTTGACGAAAAAGTTATTATACAACCACCAGTCTATCATCCATTCCGTTTGACTCCAGAGGCTAATCATCGTAAAGTGGTCTTCAATCCGCTTCGTCGTCGTGAAGACGGATATTATGACATGGACTTTGATAATCTTGCAGAGGTTTGCGATGATAAATGCCGTGTTCTGATACTCTCAATCCTCATAACCCAGCAGGATTGTGTTGGCCGAAGATACATTACGCCGCTTGGCAGACTTCTGTTACGAGCATAATATTATTGTCATCAGTGACGAGATACACAGTGATATGGCACTCTTTGGTAATCGTCATATTCCATTTGCCAGTGTGTCAGCGCGTGCAGCAGAAATCAGTATCACCTTTGCTGCACCGACAAAGACCTTCAATATGGCGGGTATTGTCAGTTCATTTGCTATCGTTCCGAACGAAGAACTGCGTAATCGCTTCTATGGTTGGTTGAAGGCTAACGAATTAGATGAGCCAACACTCTTTGCTCCAATAGCTACGATAGCCGCTTATCGGAAGGGGCGAAGAGTGGCGCAAACAGATGTCGTATGTAGAGAGAATGTTCGTTTTGTAGAAGACTTCTGTCGTGAGCATCATTCCTGGTATTCGTCCACCCGCCCACAGGCAAGTTTCCTTGTTTGCTGGATTGCCGTGACCTTGGATTGAAGCATAAAGAACTATTAAACCTCTTTATTGATAAAGCTCATCTTGCATTGAACGATGGTAGAATGTTTGGTATTGGTGGCGAAAGGATTTATGCGCTTTGAATATCGGTACGCCACGTTCTATACTTCGTCAGGCGTTGGAACAGTTGGCTGAGGCGGTGAATGAATTATAAAAAGAATTGTTATGGAAGCATTAGAAGCATTGTTAACACGCCGTAGTGTACGTGCTTATGAAAGAGCGTATGCCTGCACAGGAACTGATTGATAAGGTTATGGAGGCTGGTCTTTTACGCTGCAAGCGGAAAAGAATATGCGAACCGCTATCATCGTGAAGTGACCAATAAGGCTGTACGCGACCGCTTTGTCTGTGATAAATGCTGAGATAATGGGCGTAACAAGTGATCCTTTTATGGCGCACCGTCGTTCTTACAGTATTAGCGGATAAGAGTAGTCTAATCATGTCTATGATGGTGCGTTGATGATGGGCAACCTCATGAATGCTGCTCACGCAGTAGGTTTTAGGGAAGTTGTTGGATTAATCGTGCCAAGCAAACTTTTTGAACGTGAAGATGGTAAGCAGATGCTGAAAGAGTGGGGGATAGAAGGACGATTATGAAGGTATCGGCTTCTGTATTCTTGGTTATGCTGCAAAGGAGGTAAGACAGCGCCACGTAAGACTGAATCGTATCTTCTATGTGAAGTGAGGATTTGACTTATCACCATTGAGTTAACATGCCTGTATAAGTTAATCATCCTTAACTTGCTATATATAATAAGGTTAAAGCAGACATTTTCTTTTACGTTATTAAAGTATGTGTTAACGCTCCGCACATGTTGTGCTCATAGGTAAGCACCATTGGTGCTGATGCTCCGCACATATTGTGTTGACCACTTTGAAACCCTGCAATATGCCGTTAAAGAGCGATAGCTATTATGGATTAGTTTCTGTTAGGAAGACGATGTTATTTGTGTTTTCTTCGCATAGTATTAACAGAAATATAATAGTAGCCTCAATACATAAGAATGCTTGATGGCATTTCAAATGTATTGAGGCTATTTTTATCTTTTTAGAAGATGAAAGACTTTAATCCTCTATGGGATAAAAAGGGCTCATGATTATTCTCCTCCTCTTCCTTCTTCTTGCGAGTTGCTCTACGCTTCTTAGGCTTCTCCTCTGTCTTGTCAATCTTTACGCCAGCCAACTCGGATCGATAAGAATACGACCACAGTACTCACAAACGATAATCTTCTTGTGCATCTTTACATCCAACTGGCGCTGAGGTGGAATCTTATTGAAGCAACCACCACAAGCATCACGCTGTACGTAAACGATACCCAAACCGTTGCGGGCACCACGACGAATACGCTTTGAGCTACGGAGCAATCCAGGTTCAATCTTAGTTTCCAGCTCTGCAGCCTCTCTTTGAGCAAACCTTCCTCTTCACGTGTCTCCTGCATAATCTCGTCGAGCTCGTTACGCTTCTCTTCTAAGGCGTGCTGACGATCCTCGAGCAATGCACGGTTGGCTTCCAAGTCCTTACGCTTCTCTTCAACCTTAATCTGAGCCTCTTTAATCTTCTTGTTGCAAAGCTCAATTTCCAGTGTCTGGAACTCGATTTCCTTTGTCAATGTGTCGTACTCACGGTTGTTTGCAACAGAGTCCAATTGTTTGTTGTAACGCTCCAAACTTGCTTGAGCATCAACGATGTTACCCTTTTTCTGGGTAATAGCATTCTGATAATCCTTAATGTCCTGCTCAATCTTCTCAATACGAGTGTGCAGACCTTTCCAACTCATCTTCAAGTCGCGTACCTCAAGTGGTAACTCACCACGCAATGCACGCTTCTCGTCGATTCCTGACAGGGTTGTCTGTAACTGGAAAAGGGCTTTCAACTTCTCCTCTACTGGTAACTCTTTTGGATCTTTCTTTGCCATAGTTCTTATATTAATTTAATTCAAAAATTCATAGTTCAAAATTCATACTATGATTTCCACTACTTACTGCAGACTTGTCTACTTTTTAACATTTAACTCGTTAACTTGTCAACTCGTCTACTTGTTAACTAAAATACCCGATGGGATTCGTATTTATCTCAGACAAGTAGCACTTTACGTCTGGGCATTCCTTTTTGATAATGTCACGAAGAACCTCAGTAGTGAACTGTTCACTCTGATAATGTCCGATGACACAAATCTGTATCTCTTGCTCATGACCAAAGTATTCGTGATAGCTCATCTCACCTGTCATAAAGGCATCTGCGCTTGCTGCAATAGCATCCTGCAAAAGGAATGAACCTGAACCACCACAGAGAGCAATGGTACGAATCTCACGACGAAGTAACTCATTAGTTTGAACGCACTCTGCGTCAAACTTCTTCTTCAATAACAGAATCAAGTCATCTGCTACCAATGGTTCCTCAAATTCACCGATGACACCATCGCCACCTGTAACTGATTCGCCAGTTTGCGGATTTACCACCTGTTTACTTCGACCGAAGAAACGTAGGTTCTTAAGTCCTAACTTCTCAGCTATCTTGTAGTTGACACCGCCCACAGCTGAGTCTAAGTTCGTGTGCATAGCAGCGATGACGATATCGTTCTTAATAGCTTTTATCACTGTGCGCTGTACATAGTTGGCATCTGTCACTTGTGCTAATTTACGGAAGATGAGTGGATGGTGCGCAACAATCAAGTTACACCCCTTATTGATGGCCTCATCAACCACCTTTTCCGTCACGTCAAGACACAATAAAGCCCCTGATACTTCCGCCTCTGTCAATCCGACTTGTAGACCAGCATTATCATAGCTTTTCCTGCAAGGCAAAAGGCGCGAATCGTTCAAGGGCATCACTACTTCCTTTATTTTCACGCTACGCATAAGTTTTAGGTTGCAAAAGATAAGAAAATTATTCGATTTTCACAACCTTTGCAGCCTAATTTATTTTCTTTCTATTTCAAAGTAGAATTACTCTTGGATAATTAGATAACGCGACACGTTCCGAACTTATCTGCATCGGTGATGGTGAGGGTTGTTGTTCTGTCCTCATTCTCCGTGAGTGTATAACTACCTCGGGTTCTGAGATAAGAGCTTTGGCCTCGATGAGTTTATCGTCAGTGTCGTTAGTTCCTTGCTGTTAGCCTCTGTAAATTGCTCCTTTGTAATATTGTTGTTGCTCTATCTTCTTTGAGAAAAGTGATGTCTTCAAAAGACCTTTCTCTTTCAATGTTTCTTTATTAGCAATGATATAGTAGACTTTATTTGACTCCTTCTCCTCTTTTGCTCTTTGCTTCTCCTTAGCCTTTAACTGAGCATATTCGCGCTCTAAAGCAGCCATATTGAACCTGTAACGCATTGCATCAACACTGTTAGCTTGGTTCATAACGATGTATTTAAGCTGGTCTATAGTGACATCTTTACGACTTGCAACCTGCTCTAATTGGTTACACGATCTCCTTTCTCCTTCAGCTGTGATGAAAGGAAGTCTATTACCTTGTAAAGATTATCTATTGTAGGGTTAGATGCTGCTGGGACATCCGCTTTCTTAACCTTTTCGCTTAGAAGTTTGTCAATCTGATTCTGCTTCTCTTGAGTAGCACCGAGTCCTCTTATCTAGCTGAATAATCTTCGATTTCTTATCCGTATGCTCAGTAGTCTTGAAGAGCATTGCCTCCTGAGAAGAGATGGCATCAAGGTTAGCTGATATTTCATCTATTGATGCTGTCAACTGACTTATCGCCTCTGCTTCTCTGGATGGAGGTGTGACATTGATACGTTCTCTCGACAGGAGCCGGACGTTTCACATCCTCACAAGACGTGAAAGCTACAACACCTACAAATACTATCAGAGCTGTTAATTTGTTACGTTTCATCTGTATAATCATCGAATGACAAATGCAAAGATACTCTAATTATGCGAGGAAACGTCAGATTATATATTAAAAATACTAATAAAAGGAGAAACTTATGCTGTCCTCCTTTTATTATGCTATTTCTTTGATAAACAGTAGAATATTATCTACAATAACCTTATGTGTCTTGCCATTCGTTTCCTTGATAATATTCACCATGTTGCAAATTTTTCAAGACGTTTACCGTGAAAGGTCATAAATCTTTTTGTATCCTCTTTCTCCTGCTTTATAAACGCTGATACCTGTAGGTCTTCTTCCCAAATACACTTTGCTGTTACTCCTTCTCCCCTAATTGTTTGATATTTTTCTACAACACCACTTGCATTACGGTTATACGTAATAGTGAAATCATCATCACTTGTCCAGCCAAAATAGTGTTTATCTATCACCGTATAGCGCACAGCAGATACTGGATGCTGGAATACTTTTCCCAAAGTATCCTGCAAAAAGTTGTCCGTATGGTGAGATCCTTCATAATCGGCAATTGAAGTAATTGGATTAACAAATAGAGATAGATATTTGTTGCGTAATGTTTGTTGTATTCATAAGCTACCTGTCCTACTTTTTTGTTATCTCGAAAATGCTCTACGAGTGTTATATCTCCGTCGGTCCATGTCAATTTATACTCTGTGTCTGGTCGTCCATTACTGGTTGTTACAACCTTTATCAGTTCACCTGCATCATTATATGTGTAGTTGTAATCTGCCCAATATTCAGGTTTTCCTTCAAGTGTTGACAAGCGTATTCTTTCTGAAACAACTCTATTATTCTGGAGAACAGATGTTCGATAATCTTTATCGTTTACATTATCATTCTCATAGAAGATTTGCTCCACTTGGTTATAGTTATAGTATACTTGCTGTTACGTTTTAAGTCGTCATCTGCATAATATTCAATAGTCTCTACCAGTCTTTCTTTATCATCATACTTAAATTCAAAGTAAGATCTGCCAAAGGTCATTTTCAACAATTTCTCATCATTCTGTGCACTTATGGTCTGTAGCTAAAACAATGAAACAAATAAGCAATAAGTAGATTTTTTCATAATTAATAATCAATCAAAATTTATAAATAGTTGTTCTTTTTATCAACTGCAAAAGTTAATAAAAACATTAATTCGGCTTTTTATTCTCTATTAATTCTAACCAAATAGTTATATAAAAGTTATCGTTATTATGGTACTGTCCTTAAAAAGTGTGAGTTTATTCTTCTCTTTTTATCCTGTTATTTTTCATTGTTTCTTTTATTTTTCTTCCAACTTTTAAATTGATATATTTTTCTTTTGTAAGCACTTTTCTAGTTTCCTCCACAGCCACGGACCTTTAATAGAAAGATGACCGCTTGTGCTGATGGCATTGATGTTCTCATGTTGATAGTCCTCTTATACTTTCTGTTGAGTCTTTCAATCCAGTTTGTCGTATATACACCTTTGCACTTCTTTTGGAAGTCCATATAGGTGAAGTATGCCATATTTCTTTCTGCCTTACATTTCTTAAGGGTTGGATACTTCTTTTCCCATCTGTCTACAAAGTGAAAAATGTTCGTATCCCCACAAGGAATCCACACTGTTATCTTCCATACGAAAGACTTCTGAGAGTTCACTGGCGATGGTGGGTTTGTCTTGTGGGCAACACTGTTGATAACCTGACGCCTGAGATGCGCCACAGAACTGATGCGCAGCACAAGGGAAAGCGGCACAGACAGCGTTCTCTATGCCTGTTAGTGCATCAGAGATAACCAGGTCTATTTCTTAACGCCTCTTTCTTTCAGAGTATCAAGTTCATCCTTCCGCATAGAGCACCCTCGGTGGGATGGTTGACCTGAAAAGCACCTCCCTGCTACCGTCCTCAAGTACGCCCTAATATCGTATAATAAGCTTCTTTTGACACTTGTTCTGTCCCTACGAGTGGAGAATGAAGGTTGCGTCGATATAGACTGCCGGATAGTGAGAGGATAGACCACGGCAAAGCCATTGCTCAACATCATCACGACAACTGTTTCACAAATAGGAAACCTGTTGTTTGCTGTAAGAACGACCATAGACACACTCAGATATATCACCATCTGCTCTGTTGTGAGCCCCTTAGTATAAAAGAAGATTGAACAGACGAGCGCGTTCCTCGCTCTCATTACGTATCAGTCCAAGAAGCACAGGATAGAGTACCACTACGGCTACAGAATACGAAGAGAAAACTCAAAGCCATGACTATACCAGCGACGACTACGAAAGCCATTGCATTGTTCATCTGTGTTCTCACTGACGAATAATTCACGCTCGTGAAACATCAATGAGTTCATAATTAAAAGACTGAAGAGTAACAAAACCCCTCACTACTGCTTGTAGTAATTAGAAATACTTTCGAAAATTTGTAATTGTGTAAGTTCCATTTTATATTAGTTTATATCCAAATACAAAGATAATAAAAATATGGGCTTACACACTTTTATAGGACAGTACCGTTATTATCCAATAAAGCTGGGTTGTGGGATATTTCATGAATTTCCTGTGACTCCGTTTGTCTAAATACAATTCAGGCTTATTAGTCCACTACTTAATCAAGTAATAAGGGCTAATAAGCCTGAAAGGGTTTATCCTAATGCGAGGATACGTTCTAAGTCTTTTTCTTCACCTACTACCCATAGGACGTCACCAGCTTGTAGGCAGCGGGAAGGAGTGATGAGTGTGAGGTTCTTCTGACCTTCGTCAACACCCACAACCATACAGTTGTATTCGTCGCTGATACCACTATCTTTGAGCGTCTTTCCAATGAAGGGACTTGTTTTAGAGATGGTAAAGCTGCGGAGTTTTCATCTCATGCTTCTCTATGTTAGTAACCTCTAGCTGTAACTCAGCATTTATTGCCTTAGAAAGTTTTGTAAGCTGCTCATCATTACCAATGGCTTGCAACTTATCGCCAGGGAAGAGAATTGTTCCTCCATTCGGAATATTGATATGCTTGGAGCCACGAAGTATACTACTGATATGCACACCAAAGCGATTTCGGAGCTGCAAACTATACAATGTCTTACCAGCCCACAGCGAGTCGTCAGGCAGTTCGAGATTGGCGATATGAATATCACGATCAATCAGGTGATTGGCAAATAGTGGCTTCTTCTTTCCTTGTTTTTGTGCTTCGATGTCACGGCTTTGAAGGTTCTGAATAAACAGACGTTCCAGCGTTATACTTCTCTTTTTGATCCAACGAGAGAGGAGCATCAATATCAACAAGCCCACTGCAACAGCAATCATCAGTGCATTCTTAAAGCGTGTAAGGTAGTTGCATACGTAGAAGATGAAACTGAGTGCAATAAGGACACGTGCAAGGATGGTTGCAGTGAGAGGTAGACGATTGATACGACGGTCTGTCCATAGTGCTTTGAATGCTTCTGAATGATTCTGCTTCATCACGATAGAGCGTAGAAAGGTCAATAAAGACGATTGTGAGGAATCCACACGGCATTACCAATCCAGTGACTGCCAGTCCATTTTATGGATGAGTCCCCATATAGGAAGGGCAGCAGAGAACATGATAGCGATGACAGCAGCAGAGAGAATACCATAGATAAGGGTGTTGAATATCATCTTCTTCATTAGAACCTTCCATAGATTATTAGTCGATGCACTCTCTCCCGCACTATTTGTTTGGATATGGGTAAGACGGCGTACCCATCGCTTTGGAAGATGCTTAACGAGGACGTTATAACAAGGTTCTGCTGCACGAATCATATACGGAGTGAGGAAGGTTGTGATAACTGATACAGCTACGACAACAGGATAGAGGAATTGCTGATTACACCTAAAGACTTTCCTAATGTTGCTATAATAAAGGCAAATTCGCCAACTTGTGCCATTGAGAATCCACAGCGCATAGCGTTTTTAAGGGTCTGTCCACCGAGAAGATATCCCAAGGTTCCGAACAAAGCCTGTCCAACAAGGATTGTTATGACAAGTAAAATAATTGGTATAGCATATTGTACAATAACATCAGGCTTTACCAACATACCAACAGAGACGAAGAAGATGGCTCCAAAGAGATTCTTTACAGGATCTACAAGGCGGATAATTTTGTCGGCTTCAACCGTTTCTGCTAAGATACTTCCCATAACGAAAGCACCGAAGGCAGCACTGAACCCTACTTGTGTTGATATAACGGCCATAAGACAACAGAAACCTAATGACACGACAAGTAAGGTCTCATTGTTAAGGAATTTTACGAACAGAACGAAGGAAGAGTGGAATGGCAAAGAGCCCAACAACAAAACCATAAAACAAGGAAGAAACCAATCTCATGATGCTACCAAGAAGCTGTACGCCGTCAGGACTGTTTCCACTGGCTACGGTGCTGAGCATCACCATCATAACAATGGCAAGGATATCCTCCAAGATAAGTACGCTCATCACGGTAGAGGCAAAGCCTTGCTGTGTGAGTCCCATGTCTGAGAAGGCTTTGTATATAATGGTTGTGGAGCTCATTGCGACCATACCTCCGAGGAAGATACAGTCCATCTCCTTCCAACTGAAGCTGTGTCCTACAATGACACCTAAGACCATCATACTGAAGATGATAGTACAGGCTGCGATGATGGGGAGGCCCCCATCTTGAGAATCTTCTTAATAGAGAAGTCTAATCCCAATGAGAATAGCAAGAAGATAACACCAATGTCTGCCCATGTTTGTATATCGTCTTTGTCGACAACGCTCATGGTATAAGACATGTGAGGTGATACAAGGAAGCCTGCCACAATGTATCCTAAAACTAAAGGTTGCTTGAGTTTCTTGAAGATAAGTGTTACAAATCCTGCTACAACGAGAATAAGAGCAAGGTCTTTGACCAATTCGGGTAGTTCTGACATAAATACTTTATGGAGTTAGAGGAGTTAGTGGGGTAGTTGGAAATTAAACCAATACCTTTTATGAGTAATTTTGTAGGTGTTGTTTGTGGGAGAGGTGGGCTATAGCTGAAAATCTTATAGTTAAAGAAAAGGAGTTAAACCAACATAAATATATAATCCATAAAAATGTTGGTTTAACTCCGGTATGATATCTTTAACTAATTAATCTTCAGTGCTTAATCATTAAACTCAGCCGTCAGTCGGCAGATGTTAATGATAACCTGCATGGCTTTCTCCATTACCTGAACAGAAACGAATTCGTAAGGACCGTGGAAATTTACGCCACCTGCAAAGATATTTGGACAAGGAAGACCCTTGAATGAAAGCTGTGCACCATCCGTACCACCACGAATAGGCTGTACCTTTGGAGCAACATTTGCCTGCTGCATAGCTTGGAGAACTAATTCAATAACGTGCATGTTAGGTTCGATCTTCTCCTTCATGTTATAGTACTGGTCGTTCATCTTCAGTTCAACAGTTCCTTCACCATACTTCTCATTCATCTTCTTCACGCAGTTCTCCATGAAACGCTTGCGGTCTTCGAAATGCTCACGGTCATGGTCACGGATGATATAACTGAGTTTAGCTTCTTCACAGCGACTCTCAATACCGATGAGATGATAGAAACCTTGATAACCTTCAGTCTCTTCTGGAATCTCTGTTGAAGGAATCATGTTGTTGAATTCACATGCCAAACGGCTGGCGTTGACCATCTTTCCCTTAGCATAACCTGTATGAACGCTTACTCCATGGATAAGAACTTTAGCACCAGCGGCATTGAAGTTCTCATATTCAAGTTCACCGAGGTCGCCACCATCAATGGTATAGCCCCATTCACAACCAAACTTCTCCACATTGAAGTGATGTGCACCCATACCAATTTCTTCGTCTGGGTTGAAAAGCAATGCGGATGTCACCATGCTCAATCTCGTCATGGTCGCGGAGGAAGCACATAGCTTGTACAATCTCAGCAATACCTGCCTTATCATCGGCACCCAATAAGGTTGTTCCGTCTGTTACGATGAGGTCTTCTCCCTTATGTTCTAAAAGCTCTGGGAACATACGTGGAGAGCTAACCATATTAGGGTTTAGTTGTATATCACCGCCATCGTAGTTTTCTACGATACGAGCATTAACATTAGCACTCACTTGCATCAAGTGCTGTGTCATAGTGAGAAATAAAAACCGATTGTAGGAATCTTCTTCTTTGTGTTGGCAGGGAGGGTGGCATATATGTAACCCATTTCGTCCATCTCAACATCTTTCAATCCTTCACGCTCAAGTTCCTCCTTGAGATATTTTGCAAAGATGAGTTGCTTCGGTGTACTTGGTACTGTCTCTGAATCCTCAGCCGACTGTGTGTCAAACTTGTGTAGTTGATAAATCTTTTCTACTATTTCCATGATGTTACGGATATTTAGTTGTATGTCTTTTACTAAATCAGTGCTACTAATTGCAGCCTGTCATTTGCAAAAGATACTATTTAATTTTGATAATGCCTAATGATAGGTCGTCTGCTGTTTCTTTTAGGATTTCTTATTATGCTGATGATATTACGATATATTCTGTTAGTTTAGTTTTAATTCTCTTTTGCTGTCATTTTTAACAATTGAGAGAACTTGTTGTAAACTAATTAGTTAAACAATTATTATGCCTGACAGAAGTGACAGTAACTCTTGTTTTTATACAGCTTCATTTCCCAAACTTCATATCTATTGCATTTCCTAAGAAAGGGCAGATGACTCTTTTTTCTTTCCAAAGAATTTATTGACAACAAGGGCTATTGCTCCATCACCTGTTACATTACAAGCTGTTCCGAAACTGTCCATTGCAATATATAGTGCAATCATCAATGCTTGTGCTTCTTCATCAAAAGCCCTAAAATACTTGATAAAGGTGCTAAGGCCGCCATGATGGCTCCTCCTGGTACTCCTGGTGCTGCTACCATAATGATGGCAAGCATGAGAATAAAGTAAATGAAGAGTCCCGGGTCATGTGGCAGATCTGTCAATAGGCATATGGCTAAAGCACAAGCTGTAATCTTCATCGCACTACCACTGAGGTGGATAGTTGCGCATAGTGGCACGACAAAACTTGCTACTTCATTGCTTACCTCATTTTTCTGTCTGCTTTTCAATGTCTACAGGGATGGTTGCTGCAGACGAACTTGTACCTAATGCTGTCAGATAAGCTGGCAACATATTCCACAGTAGTTTGAAAGGATTGCGCTTAACGATAGCTCCTGCAATGCAGAACTCATAGATAAGGATGAGTACGTGCAGTACGAGGATAACAATTATGATTTGTGAGAATACTAAGAGTACCTGTCGTGCCTGTCCGTTATGGGTCATGCTGAGGAAAACACCAAAGATATAAAGTGGTAGGAGAGGGATAATAGCCTTCTCTATCACTTTCTCAATAATGGTCTTAAACTCATTAAAGATGTCTCCCCATAGTACGTAAACCACTGTATGCAATACCCAAATCCGACGATGAATGAGAATACCAAACTACTCATCACGTCAACCATAGCTGGGATATTGATAGTAAAGTGAGGTGTCAGCTCTGTTGCCTTATCAATGTGTGGTATTGCTCCTCCCGTAGAAGCAATCATAGAAGGAAATAGCCACGTTCCTGTTCCGTATGACAGTCCACCTGCCACAATTGTGTCTACATAGGCTATCGCTACTGTTGCAAGTAGCAACTTACCTGCACCCTTACCAATTCCAGCAATAGCAGGTGTTACCAATCCAATGATAATCAGTGGAATCATAAAGCCAAGGAACTGACTGAAAATACTATTGAAAGTCAGAAACGCTCTTACTGCTGGATCTGGTAGATAATAACCAAGGAATAATCCAAGCAGTATGGCAATGATAACGCGTGGGAGTAGTCCAATTCTGATTTTCTTTTGCATACTCTATTCTTTTTAGGATGAATTAATCTAGTTCTGAGTTAACTCGGTTGAACAAAAAAAGGATGAACAGTAAACAACCATACATCCTTTGTTACAATCTGTGACTCCGTTGAGAGTTCTGTTATCTCTTCTTAGTGACTCTTTAGGAGTATTTCTTTCTTCTTAGTGACTCCGTTGAGATTCAAAACCCAAGACCTTCCAGAACCGGAATCTGACGCTCTATTCAGCTAAGCTACGGAGCCCAATGATAGTGCAAAGATACAGTAAAGTTTGCATAATTCCAAACGAACAGTAAACATTCTTGTTAAAGTTTATGATATAGAAGTGATATTTTCAAAGCCTAATTCAATCCTTCTTGACAAGTGGGAACATCAGATATAAGCTGTCATAAAGTTGTATTGCGTGGAGAAAATATGTTATTTTGTAAGATTGAGGTGATGTTTGTTTCTCAATCTGATAATTAATATATACCTTTAGTGCAATTGAATAACTGATAAAACATTAATAGAAAGGAACTATAATGAGTCAACTGATAACGCCGAAGGATATAAAACTGTACTTGGCAAACGCCGGACGGAGCAGAGGTATCAAACTGATAAAGGAGTTCTTCCAGCAGAATTTAGCTACCGAGCTACGACTAAGTCGTGTTACGGCACCACTGTTCGTGCTGAAAGGATTAGGTATCAATGACGACTTGAATGGTGTTGAACGTCCTGTTTCCTTTCCTATTAAGGATTTAGGAGAAGCACAAGCTGAGGTGGTACATTCGTTGGCAAAGTGGAAGCGACTGACGTTGGCTGATTATGACATTCAGCCAGGCTATGGTATTTATACTGATATGAATGCTATTCGTGCCGATGAAGAATTAGACAATCTTCATTCACTTTATGTTGACCAGTGGGATTGGGAAGCGGTTATCACCGAAAGTGATAGAACACGTAGTTTTTTAGAGAATGTCGTTCGTCGTATCTATGCAGCTATCCTCCGCACAGAGTTCCTTGCTTGTGAGACCTATCCTCAGTTAGAACCTTTCCTTCCACAGACGATTCATTTTATTCATGCGCAAGATTTGTTGGATATGTATCCTACAATGACAGCAAAAGAACGTGAAGACACTATTTGTAAGAAGTATGGTGCGGTGTTTATTGAGGGTATTGGTTGTAGATTAAGTAATGGTGAGAAGCACGATGGCCGTGCTGCCGATTACGATGATTGGTCAACTGTTGCAGAAGACGGAAAGACGGGGTTGAATGGTGATATCCTCATTTGGTATCCTATCTTAGGCCGCAGCATTGAACTCTCGTCTATGGGTGTCCGTGTAGATAAGTTAGTCTTACTTCGTCAGTTGTCGATAGAGAAGCAAGAAGAACGTGAGCATCTCTTCTTCCATCAGCAGTTACTCTCTGACAAGCTACCATTATGTATTGGTGGTGGTATTGGTCAGAGCCGTCTTTGTCTGATAATGTTGCATAAAGCGCACATCGGTGAGATACAAGCAAGTATCCGGCCTGAGGAAATGAGAAGAGCATGTGAAGAGGCGGGAATGCCGTTGATTTGAAGCCTACATATTATATTTATAGAACTAAAAAGAGCCATATCAAACTCTAAAAATGAGTTTGGTATGGCTCTTTTGTATAAAAATTGCAACTCTCAATCCATATCCAGCCTATGTGTTGGTGCTCAGCACGTGTGGTGCGTATGGTAAAACACTAATGGTGCGGATGGCATATTGTTGTACTATCTTGTTAGATAGGTTCTATTTATTATTATATTCCGTGTGGAAGGAGATGTTGTTTAAGTCCTATCAAGTTGTAATCATTAGTAAAGAGAGAATCTTTTATTCCGTTAAGCCTCCCTCTTCCATTACTTCCCTTCGGATAGTGGTGGGGCTTTTCCCCTCCTTTGGAGGGGTTAGGCGAGGTTTTAATCAATAAACCTTTTAGTTATCTCCCCATACTCATCGATTCTTCTGTCACGCAGGAAAGGCCACCAACGACGTACATTCTCGCTGTGATCAAGGTCGATGTTGAGGATAACACTTTCCTCGTCGTTGTCACAAGCACGATAGAGCAGTTCGCCCTGTGGACCAGCAGCAAAGCTACTTCCCCAGAACTGAATACCTTGAGTTTGCTCGCTTGGGTCAGGTTCATGACCGACACGGTTTACAGCGATTACTGGCAAACCGTTAGCAACGGCATGACCACGCATCACTGTTGTCCAAGCCTCACGCTGACGTTGCTTTTCCTCTTCTGTATCGCTACTTTCGTAACCGATAGCAGTTGGATAGATAAGCATATCTGCACCTTGTAATGCCATCAATCGGGCAGCTTCAGGATACCACTGATCCCAGCATACAAGTACACCAAGGCGTCCTACGCTTGTATCAATTGGGTGGAATCCGAGATCGCCTGGTGTGAAGTAGAACTTCTCATAGTAAGCTGGGTCGTCTGGAATATGCATCTTGCGATATTTACCAGCAATACTACCATCCTTCTCTATCACTACGGCTGTGTTATGATAAAGTCCCGGAGCACGCTTTTCAAAGAGCGATGTCACGATGACAATACCCAGCTCGCGTGCCAACTCACCATAGAAACCAGTTGATGGACCCTGGTATCGTTTTCGGCTAAGTCAAACTTATTCACGTCTTCTGTCTGACAGAAAGTAAAGTGAATTATGCAGTTCTTGTAGGATAACAAGTTCTGCACCGCGTTGTGCTAAGTCTGTAATACCCTCAGCCAATCGTTCTATATTGTTTTTGATATCTGCAACGTTGTGTTGCTGCAGGAAACCGATCTTAAGTTCTCTCATAATATAAGGTGTTAGCCTTGTTTATGTTGATTGTTCTGTATTCTATTTATTCTATCTGTTATCAACTCAAAAGATGGATAATTTTTATCCGTTTAATGGCAGCTGCATCGTAAGACAGTGTATTGAACCATGCTGTCTGATAATAGTGCGGCTGTCAATACCGATAATCTCGCGATCTGGGAAAGCCTCTTGGATTGTGTCCAATGCAGCTTTATCCTTTTCAGGCTGGTCGTAAGTAGGGACAATTACTGCTCCGTTAATGATAAGGAAGTTTGCATGTGTTGCTGGCAAGCGCTCATCATCATCGTAGATAGCATCAGGCATAGGAAGGCGGAGTAGGCGATAAGGCTTACCATCCAGTGTGCGAAGCTGCTTCAACTGTTTCCTCTAAGAGTCGGAAGTCCTCATAATGCTCATCTTCCTTGTCGTCACATCCTATATATAATAAGGTGTTATTGGGTGCAATACGTACGATAGTATCAATATGTCCGTCTGTGTCATCACCTGCTAACTGACCATAATCTAACCATATAACTCGCTCTACATTTGGGAAGAATAGGCGTAATCGTTTGTCTATATCATCCTGTGTGAGAGGCTGGTTACGGTGTGGTGCCATCAGACAACTCGTTGTTGTAAAGAGCGTACGCTCTCCATCACTCTATAGAACCACCTTCCAGTACAAAATCCTTGTGGTTTTCTAATACTCCTTGAAGGAGTCCAGCCTCGTAAAGTTGACGATTGATTCTATTATCCTTTTCTGCTGCAAACTTCTCACCCCATCCATTGAAACAGAAGTCGAGTAGGTGAGGTGGCTGGAAGCTATCCTTTGATGTCTTGTTTGATATGAGCGAAATTGGGGCAACGTCGCGTGCCCATGTGTCATTGTTATCACAAGCAAAGAGCGTTACACGTTTCATCTGTTCCTCTGTCAGCCTTCCAGCCAGTAAAGAGCGTACCAGTTCAGTGTCTCTTGCTGTAATAAGCAATGCCTCATATCGCGTGATAGCATCCGCCATTTGAAGATAAACTTCGGTAATATCTTCAAGATAAGGACACCAATCGGTATCCTCATGCGGCCATATCAGTATAACTCCGCTTTGTGGTTCCCACTCAGCAGGTAATCGAAAGCTATGATTTTCGTTTGTGTTCATAGTGCAAAAGATAAGAAAAAGAAAAATGTGATACTTGTCTTTTCCGGCTTTTTATCATAATATCTTTGTTTAGAGGATGTTGAAACAGTTATAGACATGAGTTGATGTATGTCAAATAGCTGGATTGATACTTTGTCAATCTTATTGACGCAAGTCAAAAATTTAATAGAAAAACGAAGTGAAAATGTAAGTTTCTTTGTTAGTTTTTGGAAAGTGTACTAACTTTGCAAACACAAAAACAGCACAAGCAGCACCTCATAAGGATAACAAAGAGGTTGCTGATAAAAATGGGCTTCAGTCTCAATAGGAACACAAATAAAAAGATTGTATAACTCAATAGAGGAAAGGAAACGTTATGAAAGAGAAAGTAAAGAATATGAGTGTTATGCGTAAGATGTTTCATTATATGACAAATGTCATCCGTGAATACAATATAGGTCGTGTAAACTGTTTGGCATAAATCAGATGCAGACTTATTCTTGCGTAATTCAGATGTAGTTAAGAAAGAATAATTGAGAGAATATAAAAAGAATCGGGTTAGAGTCAATAGACTTTAATCCGATTATTGTTTGTGAAGGTCTCTCGTTGTATTTGACTTTGTTTATTTATTTAGGGAAGTACGTATAAAGTTTTGTGACAGTTTTAAAATATTAAAGACTTTTTTCCCTATTGTTTCTGTGGAAAGATAAACTAATATAGGTTTACTCGCTCTTCTTGGTATATTTGTAGATGTTATATTTGCTTAAAATGTAATATTTTTGTTTGTGATAGAAAGAAAAGTTTTTCTTTATCTTGTATATTTAATCTAAATTACTTAAATTTGCCCTCAGTTAAATAATGGATGAAAACAATAGCCCTGTTTGTGAAGAGGTGTCACTTAAGACTTCCCCACCATAGTAGCAACGTGGTTCAATTAATAAAACAGAAAAATGCCATGGGGAGTCGGCTCAAAAAGTTATGGAAGAGATGAATACTCCTAAGCCAGATAACAATTTGGCTCTTGCGATTTTCACAACTGTTTGTTGCTGCTTGCCAGCAGGTATCTATGCAATCATTCGTGCAATGAAGGTGAACGAGCTTTATATGATGAAGCAATACGATGAAGCTGTTTTAGCTGCTAATGACGCTAAAAAATGGAGTATTATTGGTATTGTTGTTGGTGTGATTGGCTCTATCCTTTATCTTGTTTGCTGCGGTGGTTTGGCTGCATTGAGCACAATAGCTGGAGCTCACTAAATCCTTGAAACATACTATAAAGTGTATAGGTTGGCTCTGTTTGGGAGCCTTCCTATTAACTCTATATTATTTCTATAATCCCTGTTACGACTTTATGGGTGCCTAAATGTCTACTTAAGGTCGCAACAGGGTTACAATGTCCTGGTTGTGGCATTCAACGTGCGTTGCATGCTTTATTGCAAGGGCATTTTTTAGAAGCAATCCATTATAACTATTTCCTTCTGTTTTCTGGACCATACATTTTATCATTTGGAGTTCGCACCTTACTTCCCAAAGGGAAGACTAAGGATAGTCTTACAAAGGTAATAGAGGATAAGCGGCTTATATGGTTGTACATAATCCTCTTTTTCATTTGGTTTATTGTAAGAAACATTCTAAAGATATAGTGGATATGGGTTTTGAGAGCATGTAAAGTTATGTAAATTATTAAACCTAAGATAATCATTATGGAATCAGAAAAGGTGAATCATATATTGATGATGCTTTCATCAAAAATCCCTGCAGGAAGTATTCCGAGTGTTCGTACAAGATTGGAAAAACACTGATATTAGTGAGTCAGAGATATTGCTCTCCAGTCTCAGATGAAAGATCCTTTGTTATCAATTCTTTTGTCAATATTTATCGGCTCCCTTGGTGTTGACCGCTTTTATATTGGTGATGTTGGTTTAGGTATTGGTAAGTTGTTGACAGCTGGTGGTTGTGGTATCTGGTGGCTTATAGATATCTTTTTGATAGTAGATGCTACTAAGCAGAAGAATTTAGAACATTGTCATACTATCTTCGCTAAGAGTTAGATAGACCTGATTGAGTTATATAAAATATCCTTATATAGTTATTTCTTGCTAGAAATGACTATATAAGGATATTGTGCATTTTAAGTCTCATATATACGGACTTATAATAGGTTTATAGTTTCAATTTTTAACATCTTCTGTTGGGCGATCATTGCGGTCTGTATCGCAGTTTTGTATACGTTCGACGATGTCAAGACCTTTCCTCCACCTCACCGAAGACGGTGTACTGGTTATCCAAGAAAGGAGTACCGCCAACATTGGTGTAAACCTCTATTTGTTCTTTTGTAAAGGTAGGCTTGCCTTGTTCCTTGCAGATAGTCTTTGTTTGTTCTATTAGCTTTTCTTGTAACGTCTGTAAGCCTGCACGATCACGATTACGTCTTAAATTCATTATCTCCTCGTGATGTTCTCTTGTAAGCTGATTAAATACTTGTTGCTCTTGTTGCATTGCCATCTGATGCTCCATTTGCTTCAGCTCTGCAGGTTTAAAGGTCTTTCCCCATACAATATAGAACTGGCTACCACTACTTTCTTTATCAGGGTTAACTTCATCACCAGTACGGGCTGCACTCAAGGCACCACGTTTGTGGAAGTATTGTGGATACACAAACTCAGCAGGAATGGTATAGTCTGGTCCACCTGTACCTAACATCTTACCCTTTGGAGCATTTTTACTATCTGGATCACCACCTTGTATCATAAAGTCCTTTATTACTCGGTGGAAGAGGGTTCCATTGAAATACTCTTCCTTTGCTAACTTTTAGAAGTTATCACGATGTTTTGGGAGTCTCGTCATAAAGGCGAATGATGATATCACCTTCTGTTGTTTTTATTTTTAAGTCTTGTTGCCATAGTGCAATTTATGATTGTTTCTTAATTAAAGATGTTTGTTGTGAATTGATTAGCAATTACTTGTCAATTATAAACTTGTCCACTTTCCTCACAGTCCTCTTGCCTTATAGATTCTTTCTTTTGCATCGTTAATCTCTTGGAACTTCTTCTCTGCAGCCTTTCGGATATCGTCTCCAAGCGTAGAAACACGGTCAGGGTGATGTTTTAAAGTGCCATCTTGCGGTAAGCAGCCTTGACCTCATCGTCGGTTGCTGATGGAGATATGCCTAACACCTTATAAGCATCTTCAATGTTGCTACTTGCTTTTGCTCCACTTTCTAAGTTGAGCATGGATTCTACGTCTTGAACTGAAAGCCCAAGATATAGGGCAATCTCCTTTAGTGCAACAACTTCTTCTGGGCTTACTATGCCATCTGCTTTTGCTATGATGACAAGGTAATTTAGTAGTTGTAGGCGTTGACTATCACTCGTATGAAAACGTATCTCTATGCAGCTCTTACGGATTGTTTCTTTAAATTGGTAAGGTCCTTGTTGCTTCTGTAAATCAAATAACTTTATCAGAATTGATTCTCCTTGGCTTACAGCCTGCTCACCGAAGTTATGACGAAGGAATTGGCGTACATACTCCATTTCGGAGTGCATTATCCTCCCATCGGCTTTTTATAATGTAGGAGGAAAAAGGACGAGCATCGAGAATAAAAAGGAATTGCGGTCTTCTTCAAAAAGGACGTGTACCTCCAAAATGACTCTGATCTCCATATCCATTTTGTCTATCATCTCTATTATCGCCTGTAATCGCTTCGTCAAGCATAGTACCTATACAATAGCCAACTAAGCCTCCCAGCATACTTCCGCTAAGTATCCAGCCTAATGCGCCACCAATCCATTTTCCTATTGCCATATCATCTTCTATTTATATGAATAACATCTGTTTATAGTTTCATACTGACCTATAAACAAAGATAGTGCCAAAGTATGTTGGCTTATTGATTGTAAAGATTAATAGAAGAGTATATGAGGATTATACAACTGTATTGTTAAATGTTTTGATAGTCTGGAATCGTCTCGAGAAATGCGTATGTTTGATTCTCATAATCCATTTTACAGATATAAGTATTTAAGCCATTTGATACAATCAGATAATCAACGTGGAGTAGGAGGTTATAAACAGATATCTGCTCAAAAACTTTCTGCGTCAATGGTATGGTAGGGCTTTGTATTCAATAATCATCCTCGGACGAAGGTGATTGTCGTAAAGCACACTATCAGCGCGAACTTTCTTCTCACCTACTTGTAGTGGAACCTCGTTGGCAAGTAGAGTAGCAGGGATAACTCTTATGCTCAATGAGGTAATGAATAAAGTGCTGGCGTACCCATTCCTCAGGAGTAAGTGCTACATACTTCCTGCGGAGTACATCAAAAATCTGTTTTCGTCCGTTTTACTCTCTTACTCTAATCTGGTAAAGGAGGAGGTTAAGCTGCGTCATATCTAAATATCTTCTATGTTGCTTTCCAAACAATTGAAATATTTTGTAATTTATTAACTGTTCATTATCAATCACTTAGCGTGAAGTTTGTTAGTACGATGACTTTAGGAACAGCAACAGCCACCAGCCCGGCATGGGAACACCGGGCATGGAAAGGCTACGAACAACAGACCCTATCAGACAAACTTCTATGAGTTGACACGGACGTATCCGCCCAACAATTTACTTCTTTCAGAATATAGGGTAAAAACGTACAATCTTATCGGAGATGACACCGCAGGTCCATCAATTATGAAAAGGAGTCGTTTTGTGAAGTTGTCCAAAAAGTCTGTATGTTATTCTTTATCCCATCTGTATGGCTCCATATTTCCTACTATTCTTGAGTACCGAGAAAATGATGTTGGACATCTTTCGCTATTTTGACTATGGCTTCCTGCGGTTTCATGGACTGCTTGTATCGGCATAGCCATTCCCAGTCCGTAATCTCTGTAGATGGCTATCCATGCAGCCTCTATGATCATCGGTCCGAGATGCTTGTTGCCACGGAAGGTCTTCTCTCCGCTTGCAGTTTCTCTCCACTATTATGACAGGTCGGTATTAGGCCGAGATAACTGGCGAACTGGTTCTCGTTACGGAATCTCTTCACATCGTAGATTTCTGTCAGTATACACATAGCTACACTTACACCCATGCCAGGTATCGACATCAGAGCTCGTAATTGTTCCCTATACCTGTTGGTCTGCGCAAAGTCTTCGTATGGATTTTGTCGCATCCAGAGTGTCGCGCGTATCGTCTCCACCTGCTTGACGAGCAAGTCCAACGACAATCTTGAGGAGGTAAAGCAGCACGACATCCTCCTTGAGCCATTTGATGAAAGCCCTTGACCAGTGCGTCCCCGGTCTTGCGAACTGTCTCGGGTATCTCCCACGCCATTGCAGTGCAGCAGGTGCTTCACCCTTGCCTTGTAGCCGAGAGTTGTTTCTGTATGGTCTTCCTTTAGCGGATGACTGACCTGTCATCGATATTCTCTTTCTCACGGATGTATATGGGACGGACTGGCGCGCAAGAGCGCGCAAGTTTGACTGCATCTACCTTATCGGTCTTCATCACCTCCTCGTACTGGGTGGTCGGAACATCTGCGGCATGGGTCACGACACAGTTGATGCCGTACTCGCCGAGAGCGTAGTATGTGGAAAACCACTGAAGCCTGACTCCTACACGGCATGGTACTCGCCATCGGAAATGCTTCTTCAAAAAGTCAAAGAGCGTCTTTACGGAGGCTTGCTGCGGGTGCCTCTCTTTGTAACCTGACTCGGTCAGCACACGGACCTCCCAAGTTTTTGCGTGACATCAATTCCGATGTAAATCTTTTGTCCTTTAAAGGAAATTTTGTTTTCTTTTTGCATATCGAGTACGGTTCTAATTGTTTGTCATTTGTCGTTTGCACTACAAAATATACAATCCAATTATTATCGTACCAACATTTTCCTTGCAGACTATGAAAAACACCGCGGTGGTTTGCCATGCGGCCGGAGCGCAAGCCTCCGAAGAGCGGCATCCGACTTGTCTCTGTGTGTTAGCTTTGCAAACATAGTAACTTATATATAATAAGGTGTAAAGTGTATGTTGAAAGTCATATGAAAATTTTTGTTTTTCTATCTCTTTTCTATTAACTTTTGCATGAAAGACCATACCGTAAGACTTTGGGAGATGTATTCCTTAGATAGTTTTTCTATCAATATAGGTTTATATCCTTATATTTCTTATTTGTGTATATGGTTTATCTTTTATGCAAAGTTAATAAAAAAGTCAAATGCCACCAAAGCAAGGACCAACATTTCAGAGTATTATGCAGGATCTGAAAAATAAAATTTTGCTCCCATCTATATGCTGATGGGAGAAGAGTCTTATTATATCGATCAGATTTAGGTATATAGCAGAGCATGTTCTGTCTCCGAGGAACGAGATTTTAATCAGACTATCTGTTTTCGGATCAGACGTTACAGCTGTTCAGGTAGCGGATATGGCACGACGTTATCCTATGATGGCGGAGTATCAGGTTATCATAGTTAAAGAGGCGCAGAATATTCGTTCTTGGAAGCACTCGAGAAGTATCTCAAAAATCCGCAAAATCAACCATCCTTGTATGGTGCCATAAAAACAGGGAAAATTGACGCATCGTAAGAAAACTGTTGGTTTAGCACAGGCAGTGGGTGTCGCTTTTGAAAGTAAGAAGTTGCGACTATCAGCTCCCTGATTTTATCCAAGTTATTTGAAGAGAGGAAAAGTTAGTATTGACCCAAAAAGGCATGTCAGATAATAGCTGATCATATTGGTGCAGATCTTAGTCGTCTTACTTCTGAGTTGGATAAAGTGCTTATCTCTCTTCCAGCAGACAATCTTATGGTGACACCAGAAGTAGTGGAGAAGGAGATTGGTGTCAGTAAAGATTTCAATGCGTTCGAACTTAGAAATGCGATTGTACAGAAGGATTGTTTTTAAGGCAAATCAGATTGTGAAATATTTTTGACAATAATCCTAAGGCTGGTTCTCTTATTCTTTTTCTCCCATTACTCTTTTCTTATTTCCAAAGTTTGATGATAGTTCATTATTCTCCTCGAAAAATACAGAGCAAGATATCGCTGCTGCTTTAGATTTGCGTAATACATGGGGAGCTAAAGATTTTGTAATAGGGCAAAAGAATTATTCAGCTCGTAAAACGATGGACATAATTTCTAAGATTCGAGACATTGATGGAAAGAGTAAAGGATTAGATAATCCTAATACTGGTGCAGGAGATTTGATGAAAGAGCTAATTTTCTTCATACTTCACTAAAAAATAGTAGGACTTTTGATGCTTTTGGGGCATAAAAATCACTTATTTTTACCCGAAATCATGATATTTTAAGCTAAAAGGAGCACTCTGAAAAGAGTGCTTTTTATGTTTCCTATTGATTAATAGTGTAGCTCATTTTACCCTCTCCATTTTTCGCGTATTTTTCGACTTCTTTACCCTTGTTCGTAAATACTTCTAAAGCATGCAAAAATCGCTTTTCATGAGACACAGGATTTAATTTTTGCATTTATTGTTTTAGTTTTGTGTATATATGGTGAAAAGGTTTTCGTGTTTTATATTTATAAATGTTTATAAAACAGCAAACTTTTAATACTAAAAATTGCTCACATAAAGATATATTTGCAAATCAAAAATTAATATATTTGCGTTTATAAATTGATATGAATTTTTATACATTAGAGTGTTTTGTAGTTTAATGCACAGATAATCATGCTATTATGTATATTTGATGTTGTTTTTACTAGTATGAACTCCCTCACCCACTCCTAAGTTGTATATTCCTCTATTTTGCATTTGTATATTTCGAAAAATGTCGTTTATAAACCAGTAAATTAATCTTTTTAGTTTATTTATTTGTTTTTATGTAGTATAGGTTTGTATATATTGTTTTGTAAATGTGTATCAGAATTGCACATATTTAGTTCTTTTTATTTGTAAAATGTAAATATCAAAAAGTTAGATATACAAATGAAATATCATCAACTCATTATTTTGATATTTAAAATATTATGTTTACCTTTGTAAAGTTCTTAGAGAAGTGGCCAATCAGCTAAAAAACTTCTCTATTTGCTAACGAACGATAGAATTTGGATATGAAAGATCGAATCAGACAGCTCATGGAGAGTCAGCACATGACTCAACAAACTTTCGCAGATTTCATAGGAATCTCATCAGCATCTCTTAGTAGTATTTTTACTGGTAGAACTAAACCGACTCTAAATACAGTTGAGGCTATCAAGAGTAAGTTTACAAAGATTAATCTTGATTGGCTTCTGTATGGACAAGGACCTATGTTTAAGGATCAGGTTACTGAACCTAATTCTTCATCTGGAGAAGGTGGTATGATGTCTCCTGGAGTTTCTGAAGGTATGCTTGACTTTCCTAATCCTACCCTCTCCTCACTACCAGAGTCGGAACAGATAAACTCTCCATATAGTGATAATATGTACAAAAATCTGTCTCGCACAGAGGTAAAATATATTGACAAGCCGCAACGTCGTATCACAGAGATTCGTATCTTCTTTGATGACCAAACATGGGAGACTTTTGTTCCAAAAAGCTAACTCTTCGAATGTGAAAATGATATTAAAGAATAGCACTCGAGTTTGTAAACGTATTCGTTAACTTCCGAGTGCAAAGTTACATTGGATATCTCTTAAAACAATTTCTAAGTAGCGTACATTATTCTATAAGAATCTATGTAGCCTTTCTTACAAGCCTTTGTTTCTATTTTGATGTATTTGCTCTTACTATAAAGAAATAGGTGTTTATAGTATGCAAACGAACTTTAAGCCACAAAGATCTTTTCTCTTATTAATACTACTGGGTTCTTACGTTTTTATCATGTCTATCCAGAGTTTTGAAGTGACGATAGACTTAAATTTAAGCGTTTACTTACAAAACTATTTTTCGATTTAGTTTGCTGTCATTTTCAACATTTAGCACAAACTCCTTATAAACTAATTAGTTATAAACTCTCTTTGGATGACAGTAGTGACAGGAAAGTGTAAATCTAAGGAATCGTATGTTGAAGCAGACTATTTATTTAAACTTGATAAAGCAATTACATAGTATCTTCTATGTTGCTTTCCAAATAATTGGGAAATATTTGTAATTTATTAACTGTTCATTATCAATCACTAGCGTGAAGTTTGTTAGTACGATGACTTTAGAAGAAGCAACAGCCACCAGCCCGGCATGGGAACACCGGGTATGGAAAAGGCTACGAACAACAGACCTATCAGACAAACTTCTATGAGTTGACACGGACGTATCCGCCCAACAATTTACTTCTTCAGAATATAGGTAAAACGCAACAATCTTATCGGAGATGACACCCGAAGGTCCATCAATTATGAAAAAGGAGTCGTTTTTTAGTGAAGTTGTCCAAAAGTCTGTATGTTATTCTTTATCCCATCTGTATGGCTCTATATTTCCTACTATTCTTGAGTACCGAGAAAATGATGTTGGACATCTTTCCCGCTATTTTGACTATGGCTTCCTGCGGTTTCATGGACTGTTTGTATCCTGCATAGGCCATTCCCAGTCCGTAATCTCTGTAGATGGCTATCCATGCAGCTCTATGATCATCGGTCCGAGATGCTTGTTGCCACGGAAGGTCTTCTTCCGCTTGCGGTTTTCTCCACTATTGCGACAGGTCGGTATTAGGCCGAGATAACTGGCGAACTGGTTCTCGTTACGGAATCTCTTCACATCGTAGATTTCTGTCATGTGCATACATGGCTACACTTACACCCTATGCCAGGCATCGACATCAGTAGCTCTGTAATTGTTCCCTATACCTGCTGGTCTGCAAGCCTTCGTATGGATTTTTGTCGCATCCAAGAGTGTCTCGCGTATCGTCTCCACCCTTGCTTGACGAGCAAGTCCAACGACAATCTTGAGGAGGAAAGCAGCACGACATCCTCTTGAGCCATTTGATGAAAGCCCTTGACCAGTGCGTCCCCGGTCTTGGTGAACTGCTCCGGCATTCCACGCTATTGCAGTGCAGCAGGTGCTCACCCTTGCCTTGTAGCCGAGAGTTGTTTCGTATGGTCTTCCTTATGCGGATGACTGACCCTGTCATCGATATTCTCTTTCTCACGGATGGTATATGGGACGGATGTCACTCGCGCGCGCGAGCGCGCAAGTTTGGCTGCATCTACCTATCGGTCTTCATCACCTCCTCGTACTGGGTGGTCGGAACATCTGCGGCATGGGTCACGACACAGTTGATGCCGTACTCCCTGAGAGCGTAGTATGGAAAACCACTGGAAGCCTGACTCATACACGGCATGGTACTCGCCATCAGGAAATGCTTCTTCAAAAAGTCAAAGAGCGTCTTTGCGGAGGCTTCGCAGGGTGCCTCTTTGTAACCTGACTCGGTCAGCACACAGACCTCCCAAGTTTTTGCGTGCACATCAATTCCGATGTAAATCTTTTGTCCTTTAAAGGAAATTTTTGTTTCTTTGCATATCGGTATGGTTCTAATTGTTTGTCATTTGTCGTTTGCACTACAAATATACAATCCAATTATTATCGTACCAACATTTTCCTTGCAGACTATGAAAAACACCGCGGTGGTTTGCCATGCGGCCGGAGGCGCGAAGCCTCGAAGAGCGGCATCCGACTTGTCTGTGTGTTAGCCTTTGCAAACATAGTAACTTATTGTCTCTTTTCTTACTCTTCGAGTTATGTATAGAAAATTTTGCTCTATTTTTGTTTGTATTCAGCAGTATTCATCATAAAAACTATATTTTCAATCATAAAAGAAAAAGGGCAGATGTGAGCTTCGAAGTCAATTTTTGTATGTCGATGTTCTTCTCGCTTGTTTTTATGTTCATTGTAAAAGCTCGGTAGATGTTCAGTATTGGTAAGGTCAGCACAAGGTAACAGTGTGCCAGGACTCTGGTTGAACTGTCTTGTAAGCGCATTGATATATTCTAGACAATCTTCACACAAAGGTAACTGAAGAAGAGAGAGCTCAGGATGCTTCCATGGCTGAATGCCTTGCTGCTGCATCCGCGTCTGCCCAACACGGATTCGGTAAGTTTTCAAAACCCAACTTTGAAAAAACGTCCATGATATGATTAATTCTCCGAAAGAAAGTGATACTCTCGTTTTTAATTGCTACCTTTGTCATGTCAGATTTTTGCTTACTTGTTATGTTTGCAGCACCAAGATAGGTGAAATTTCTGACATATTCAAGTGTTTTGAGAACTTTGTTTCTCAGGCACTTGGAGTTCTCACAAGAATTTATGCTGCGGAATTAAGGATAAATAGGAATAATGATAAAAAGTATTATTGATCTGCGTATAACAGAGCAACTGTATAAAATATACAAGTTAGATATTGACGGTTTTGTCAATAATCGGAAACAAGTAAAAACATTTAATTTTTGAATATGAATGGCCAGTTGTTGATTTCTTAGAACCAATTTTTATGCCTTTGTTTCAAAACATAGACTTAATTTTATCTATTTAACAAAAGGATATGATATAGCTTTAAATGAAATATATTCTAAGTTTGCAAGAGAGATTTTATAGAGTTTATGAGGGTAACAAAAATTTATACTCCTCGTGGACGTAGTAAGGAAAGCATCGATATTTATTATATGATAGGACTAACTATTTTTGACGAAACGTTCGAATGGTTAAATTCTAATAATGTCGATGTTGGATATTTGACTTTTTTCTTTTCAAGTTGATAAATTTAATAATGAGGATGTACTAAATTCACTTATGAACAACAAAATGGTTTGTCCATGATAAGAATTAGTGACTCTGTTTTTAATAGCTATCTTTGCCATGTCAGTTTTTGCTTACTTGTTATGTTTACAGCACTAAGATAGGTGAGATTTCTGCATATCCATGTGTTTTGAGAACTTTGTTTCTCAGACACTTGAGTTCTCACAAGAGTTTATGTTGCGGAATTAAGGTAATAAAAAACTCAACCATAAAAATAGACTTATGAAAAGCTTTATATTTTTAAATTGTTTGTTGTTGCTCTTGCTTGGTTGTAAACCGAATCGAAACATGATTAAAAATGTAAAGGAATACCTGATGTTAATCAAACGTTTTTCTTATATGTATTTCAAAAACAGATAATGAAGGATATTTGTTTGGGACATATACAGAATATGCAGAATTATCGGAAAAAGGAATTAGAAAAATCCAAATAATATTCCAAGATTAATAGACGAAGCAAATATTTATAAACCACCGATGGAGGAAGAAATTGGATTAAAATAAATTCAAGTTTAAATTACAGTTATTTTTAATATATGTACTCAACCTAAATGGTTATGTTTATATTTTACGAAATGATGTGAGAAAGATTATAATCTTTTAGCATTGCAGTTTTTAGTTTTTAAAAAGGATATATTGAAAAAGATCATAAAAATAAAACCGATATCCGCAACTTTGGAATAATAATAGTAAAGTTTTTATACAAACAACAGAGGTCCAATAAAGTTATATCTCATTAGATAAAAATCAAAAATATAGATAGTATTGATATTGAAAATTATGCCTTGCAAGGAATAGGCATAAACGAAAAGTCATATGCAATTTTTAGTAGTGGTGAAACCTGCATTTTGGAAGTGCAGAAAAAGAGAATAACGAAATAAAACTTTCTATAATGCCCAAAAAGTATAGTAAGCCAAGAAAATAATACTATAATAATTGCTGGCAATACTTTATCGGATGCAAAAGAAATTTCTTTAATAAGTTATGAACCCTATGCACACCGTTCGAGAGTTATAAAAAATCAAGAACTATTCTATTATCGAAAATTTACAATCTAATGATAAAGCAATAATAGGATTTATTGGTAATATAAAAGGTGCTTTTTATAGAATACGATTTACTTTTATAGCTTAGATAAAGGCAAAACTGGCAAATCAAAAAGCTAGAAGAGCCTAACTATATACGCCCCCAGTTGTCTAATTAATAATATTGTTTATATATACAGCGGTGGTGCTAAAATGCAAAAAATCGTATTAGAGTAGTGGTTGCATCTTATAAGATACATGGTGGGCAAGACTGTGAAACGGAGCAACAGAAAGTCAATCAGATAGTGTCCACACTATACATATAATACATTTTTCCTATTTCTGCTTAACGCGTATTTACGCAAAAACTAATAGGATCTTGATGTTATGAGAAAAATATCCGATATCTTTGTGAAGTCGCAAAGAGTCGTCTTTACGCACAAATAACTAATAGGAATGAATATAGAACGACCAATATATCTGCAAGGATACACTGACTGACGCTATAATGGAATGATAAAATCATTACAGGTTTTGCGTCGGAGTGGCAAATCGTATCTGTTTCTTTACACTTTTTCTGCCAGTATCTTAAAGAACAAGGATAGATGATACCCAAGTCATCAAGTTGGACTTGGAGAACATTTATAATGAGCGTTATAGAAGCCTTTACCCTTGTTAGATTATATTAGCCGTGAGGGTAACAGATACGAGGGAATACTTTATACTCATAGACGAGATACAGTTGCTTGGACCGTTTTGAGGAGGTGTTGAATACGCTGTGAAAAAAATCCACAATTAGATGTGTATGTCACGGGCAGTAATGCACGCTTCCGTCAAAAAGACGTTGTGACAACCTTCCGTGGCAGGGGAGCGATGAGTTACGCATCCACCCACTTGAGCTCTCAGCGAATATATGTCGGTGAAGCTGTATGCGCTTTCTTGGACACACACACCTCAATGAATATATGCTTTTGGGAGGATTGCCCCAAACGGTAACGATGGCCACAGAACAACAGAAGAAGGCTATCTGCAACAGCTTTTTCTCCAATACCTACCTTGTCGACATCAAAGAAAGGTATAGCATACGAAAACGATGATGATCCGAAGAACTCATTGACGTTATGGCAAGCAGCATCGGAAGCCTTACCAACCCACAGAAAATAGCGAATACCTTTCGTTCTGCAAAGCGGAGCACCATCACCAGAGACACCGTCAAGACTTATTTGGACTATATGCGGGACGCTTTCCTGATGGAGCGTGCTGTTCGCTACGATATCAAGCGGTCGTAAATACATTGATACTCCGGCAAAATACTATTTTGAAGACTTGGGATTACGCAATGTCGATTGAATTTCCGACCGACAGAACACACACTTGATGGGGTAATCTTATATACAATGAGTTACGGATGCGTGGCTATTCTGTGATGTAGGGCAGGTTACGCAAAAATACGAAAAACGAAAATGGAATAAGTGAACGCAAGCAGTTAGAAGTGGACTTCGTGATGCAACAGAGGGCAGGACAGAATTTACATCCAGTCGGCTTACGCTTTGCCATCTGAAGAAAAAACAGAACAAGAACTACGATCGCTCAAACAGATTAAAGATAGTTTTCAGAAAGTTGTTATTGTAGGAGGCATGCAACCCACTTTTCCGCAACGATGACGGCATACTCATCCTGAACATTTTTGATTTCTGCTGAATCGAAGTGAACAGATACTGTGACCGTAGAAAGAATACGTAGGATTATGCGAAGACATACGAAGAGAGAATCGCTGCCCAAATGGATGGTGGGGAAACTCATTTCTTCGTAGATTCCAAGCCGATAGCCGTATGCAGGGTTGCAGAGGAAGCGTTGCAAGATGGGGCGAATGGAGATTTCATGCACCGGATTTCGGCTTCTGTGCATCTCAAAATATGTATTACTTTGACTATAAACTCAATGCACTCTGTGGGTTAAGGGGGATACACTCTATAACTTTGTCAAAGGCCAGCGTGCATGACCCGATTATATGGGAAAGATGTCAAACTGGTCTATCATGACTGTAACATCTATGCTGACAATGGATATATATAGGGCTGATGTTCAACTCTGATCTTTTCCAAACGGCTCACATTAGATTGGAAATGTCCATCTAGAAGCTGAACCAAAAAGAATTAGATATCAAAATTAATCCCTTTGCACAAAGCCGAAAAAGGATTGAAACTCTTCTCACAACTCATAGATCAATTTTTGATTATCAGGAATTATGTGAAAATAACAAAATGGTCTGTTTGCCTGAATAATCGAAAAATTAGTGCGCTGACCATATTACAATATGTCAACTTTATTAATAAACCAACCCATCGGAAGAATTAAATACGCACTAAATTAATTCCGCCAGCGGGTTAATATAGCTATACGAAATACTCTTTATGAATTAGTGGTTGGAAGATATGTAGAATGGAGAAAAAGATAATTAAACAATGAAGTATTTAAACGCTATTTTTATTAGTTGCATCTTTGATATTGTCAGCTGAAAGCAAGACTTGAATAAAAAGATTTCAGGTATCAAATATAAAATATGGGAGTGCTGTGAAAAATATGTCTCTGCAGGCATTATTATAGTTTTTGGTCAAATGAGTTGGTTTATACTTTATAAGGATATAGATGAGAACTTTAGAAAATTAGACATTGGTGATAATATATATTACGAGAAATGGAAGTTAATGAAAGATAGTGTTACTCTTTATAGGTGGTCATAAGTTTATGATAAGACGTATTACAAATAAAGAAATGTTACTGAGAGAAATAATAAAGTTGGTAGATTAAAATTCATACAGCAAATTTACAGGGTTAAGTGCAATGAATAAACAATATATTACCTTAATTCCGCAGCATAAATTTTAGAGAATCCCTAAGTGTCTGAGAAACAAAGTTCTCAAAACACTTGGATATGTCAGAATTTTCACCTATCTTGGTGCTGTAAACATAAAAAGTAAGCAAAAAACTGACATGGCGAAGGTAGCAATTAAAAACGAGAATATCACTTCTTTCGGTGGAATTTATCATTATGGACGTTTTCTCAAAGTTGGGCTTTGAAAAACTTACCGAATCTGTATTGGGCAAACGTGGAAGTAGCTGCAAAGCATTCTGTTATGGAAGTATTTTTGGCTCTCTCTTCTTCAGTTACCTTTGTGGTGGAGAATGCCTTGAGGACATCAATGCGCTTATAGGGCAGTTCAAGCAGAGACCTGATACGCTGTTACCTGGTGCCGACACTGTGGGGCGCGGACTAAAGGAGCTTACTGAGAAAAATATTGTCTATAAGAGACTTGAGTTCGGGATAAGTTTAGCATGAAAAAGTTCCAACTGTCTTTTTTTTCCACATCCACTGGCAGTGCCTCTGGCTTGTTCTCAAAGAAGCAGTATGCTGTAAGGGAAGAACACAAGTTCATGATAAAGTTGTGTATCGAGCGGTGTCTTGAGTGAACAAGGTTGGCTTTGTTCTTGAGTAGTTCATTAATACACTCGATGATGTATCTTTTCTTCAGCATGATCTTGTCCCACATAGGCATCAGTTTGTTCTTCATCTTAGCCTTGAGCCCATGAACGAGTTGGATACCTTGACTGAACAGGCTCTCAAAGAGTTCCTGCTTTGATGTATCCTCTATCAGCGAAGACCTTCCCAAACAAGACCTTTGCAAACACCGTCCATACCTTCTATCCCTGTCATCCACATTTGCTCCTGTAAGACAGAACGTTATCACTTCACCAGAATCATTGCATAGCAGGTGCAGCTTGAATCCATGACACCAGCCCATGGTACCCTTTCCGTCCTTGGCGAGGCCGGCAAAGACTTTGTTGTAATATCGTCGTACATTGTGACATACGGGTATCATTGTGCTGTCAACGAATGTTATACCCGTACACTTGCCGAAGGCATAGAGCTTCATGAACAGCATCATCTTAAAGAACACTCTTGGCATGAGTTCAACGAAGCGGTTATAGGAAACCGCGTCGGGAAAAATCCTGACGCATTACCCCTTGACCCAATTCAAATAATACTCTTGAAATTGCGATATGCGCCGAAATGATAGCATACCAAAATGGTCATAATCTCACTTTCCGAGAGTCTGCCCTTGCGGTTTCGGTAGCGTTTGCCGTCACTGTTATGGGACGGTAGACGCAGGTTTTTCGCTAATTCGGCACTCAAATTCTTATCAAACTCGTCGATTATACAGAAAATTTCAGTAACTTTGTCCTTGGTAATCATCGTTCAAAAATCTTGTAATCTATTGATTTTCACCTATAAAGATACGAATTTTTGACGAGATTACCAACTTTTTCAAGCCTTTTCTTATCCCGAACTCGCGTATAATAATATATAAAGGTAGTGTCGATTGAATTATTTTCATTAAATTTGCAATAGAATAGTCAAAAAGCGAAAATAATGGAACGTATAAATCGGATTAAAGTAGTGTTGGCAGAGAAGCAGCGAACAAACAAGTGGTTGGCTGAGACATTGGAAAAAGACACCTCAACCGTTTCGAAATGGTGTACAAATCTCATCTCAGCCCTGATATTCAAACTTTTTTGCGTATAGCAGAAGTTTTGGATGTAGATATAAGAGAGCTACTTGTGGGAACTAAAGATATGCATACATTCGGACAATAATGTAACAAGAAGAAATGATGGAAGACAAGCAATACATACAGGGGCTTGACGAATACATCCGTCAGGGCGAACCGCAAGAACGTGAACGAGGCAGAGCATGGCAGACAGCCATAGGTCTGCAGGAAGTGGATGGGCTGAAAACCTCAAACTATCTATTGCAGACGGCTCGTCGGCACATAGCGGGCGACATCAGCATCGGTGAAGCCAAGCAACTCATTGATAGCTACTATAAGTCGCAAACAGGACGTAAAGAAATAGAAGGCGAACGGACAGAAGAGGCAGACAAGGTGTCGGCTAGAATCACAGAGTTATTGCAGGAGCAGACTTTCAACTTCTCGCCTGCCCAATACACGTCCATTCACCGCCGGTTATTCGAGGGTATATACAAGTTCGCTGGGCGTATCCGCGACTATAACATCACCAAGCAGGAATGGGTGCTGAGGGGCGAGACGGTCTATTATGCCAGTGCCGACACCATCAGCGAGACGTTGGAATATGATATGGGACAGGAGCGCAACTACAGCTACAAGGGGAAGAGTATAGACGAAGCCATCAGCCACCTGACTCGTTTCTGTGCTAATCTGTGGCAGATTCATGCCTTTGGAGAAGGAAACACCCGTACTACCGCTGTGTTTATGATAAAGTATCTCAGGACGCTTGGCTTCAAAGTGACAAACGACCTCTTCGCCACTAATTCCTGGTATTTCCGCAATGCGCTTGTAAGAGCCAACTACTCGAACCTGCAAGAGGGCATCACGGAAACGACCGTCTATCTGGAACGTTTCTTCCGCAACATGCTTCTTGGCGAACAGACTCCACTGCGAAACAGGGAAATGCATCTCGACTGGAAGCCAGAGAGTGAGACGCAAGGGAAGGATGTTGCCCATCAAAGTGCAAAACAGGTGTTCACAAGTGCAGATTTTGCCCAAGGACTACCCGCAAAGTGCAAAAATTGCACTTTGAAAGAAATCGCTGTACTTAGAATCATACAACAGAATCCTTCAGTTTCTCAGAAGATAGTTGCTAATGAGATTAGAACGTCTGAACGCACTGTTAAGTCTATCACCGCCCGACTTACGGAGCAAGGAATCTTGAAGCGCAGTAAAGGAAAGGGTAGTGCATGGGAAATAATAGGAGATTAGTCATATAACCGTAATTGCTTTATGTCGAAAGTAGCATTAAAGAAATATCTGGAACACCTTGCAGAAAAGGTGAGATAGTAGAGATGGTTCTGACCTCTACGATGCCCGTAAAGGAGACCAAGAGTACTTGGAGTATTTCCTGAATCCTGATGAGGAGGAGGAAATTGAAGGAATACAAGGCGATTATTCTGAATGAGTTCTTTCCCAAGCGGTGATGGCAAATGTCGTTTCAGCGTATGCCGCAAGGCTATTACTGATTACAGAAAAGCTACATCCATCGCGGATAACCTTGCCGACCTAATGCTCATTTGGTAGAGAAGCCAGTGAGGCTGCTGACTCGTGGGTGACCTCCGGGAGTCGTTCTACGATTCAACGGAGAGTAAACTTCTGAGGCAAATCGATGAGTTTATCATCGAAGAATGGGTTGCTGCCGAAGTTCCAAAAAGCGCATCGAGGCTGCACTAAAAAATACCAAAAAGCAACGGATATGGCTTTTTGTGATGCTATGCCCGACATCTACGAGGAATACTCAGGAAAATGTAACAACTAAACCATCATGGCTAAGAATAAGAAGAAAAGCAGAACTACCTCATCCTTTCTCTGAAAGGAATACATCAAGACCGAGCACGACAACTGCCATTGGGCAAATGCTACGCGCTCGGGAACTGGAAACAGCAGAGTATTCGCCCGTGGTTGTCACACGATGCCATAAGGCAAGGAACATTCACGATAGGAATGTTCATTGTTGATATGCTATGCCGTGGTGTAACAGATTCAGAATACTTCTTCAATATAACTCGGGAGGAACTGGATGATACTGACAAAACACTCAGCCAGTCTCCAGCCTTGATGATGGAGGAAATACCATATGAAGTTGCCCACAATCTCATTTACGGAGCGGTGGCCTCTTGCCGAGGAAACGAGGCTTGGAAACCGGACAGACGTTGCTATCACACAATACGTTCTTGAAGAGGATGATGAAACCATTCCTCTGATTGAGTACGAGTATGGTGAAGACGGTGTTCATCATCTGCTTGCTATGACCGAGGAAGAGAAGGCGAAGTTTGAGCCTATCTTGAAAACGGTATCTGGGCACAAAATACAAGATAACGACCGGACGGAGCACGAAGCACGGAAAGAGGCACTTCGGCAGGAGGCTATGGAGGGCGTGGCATATCAAGTATATCGCGAGCCAATAATATCAAGATATAAGGACGAAATATGATGACAGAGAACGAAATAACCAAGCAACTTCAGGACTGGATTAACCAAAGGAAAAGTCAGGCCAGCATGTGGACCTGAATGACATCAACAAGCATTTGGGTGAAATCATGCAGAAACGAACACTGCACCACGAGATAATTTCAATGGCTTCTCATCGAGACAGATGACTTTATGCTCAACTTCCCATTAGAAGCAAGATGCCCTGTCCGGCTACGTCAGTTGACGGAAGAACAGATGCAAGGATTCCGTCATGCGTCAGACTCTTCACCTGATGAATTCGCTCAAAGAAAGGATGAAACTCACCCCCAGGGCTATATACCTCCTAAAGATGGTAGTCGCACTCTATGAGATGGGTAGCCATAGCTGGAATTCAGATTGGTTCAAGCAGAAGAATGAACCCAAGACAGAAGAAATACAGGTACTCAGAGTCACCATGGAGGAGTGTGGACTTGTCAAGACACGCCTTGGAAGATGTCGCTGACGGCAAAAAGGCAAAAAGTTATTGAGCGACCAAAACGAATTGATGCGTACCATCATGCTCTTTCCTCCTTCACGACTACAACACAGGATGGCTTGACATGTATGAAGAAAACGAAGTTGGAAATCTTGGTCGTATATACTCCTTGTGGCTTCTGCATCACTATGGAAAAGACTGGCGAGATACAAGTTTCTATGCGAATGAGTATTATAAGGCATTTCCTACGCTACGAGGTGGTAATGCTTATGAGTACCGGACATTTAACCGTCTGTTCCGCTTTATCGGCATCTCCGAAATCAACGAGGGTGATGATTTTAGAGGGTCAACATTTGGTGAGAAAACCCGAAAGACGGACATCCTTGATATGATGTTCTCGTTTGATGAACCTGCACGGTAATATGTGATAATTGTATAACCCCATTAACAACAAACGAATATGAAGAAAGTTTTGATTATCTCTGGTCACACGAATACAGAGAGTGATTCTATGGCCAACAAGCAAAATCCTGAACGAACGTAGAGACACGTCTGCTGCCTGAAGCTGAGTATGACATCCTTGACCGCCTCTATCCCGATTATCGGATTGACGTAGAGGCTGAACAGAAGAAACTTGTGGAGGCGGACATCATCGTGCTGCAATATCCTGTGTTCTGGTACGGTTGGACATCGCTGATGCAGAAGTGGATTGAGGATGTGTTCCAGCATGGTTTCTCACATGGCAGCAGGGCAAGGCCCTTGGTGAGCAGAAACTCTTCCTGTCGTTCACCACCGGCGCGCCCTGAGGAAGCGTATCAGAATGGCAACGTAGATATTGAAGACCTCATCAAAACCCGCTGTTGGCATGGCTGCTCTGACAGGGCTCGATTTGGTGAGGCTATGTTTACTTGCGGTGTCAGCTACGGTATGCGTCAGGAGGCTGGTGAGGAAATCCTCCGCAAGTCAGTGGCTCACGCAGAGAAACTGGCAGTGCTGGTTGAGGCAGAAGGTAAAGGGGTATGAACAGAATGGGCTGCCTCGCAAGCACACAGCTTTCGAGGCAGGGAGTACATTTAACAGAAAAGATAAAACAATAAAACTATGAGCGAAATAAAGATAACCGTTATTCGCACAGGGCAGTTCGTGTGTCGCCCTATCTGCCCTTTTGGTGGTGTTGTTTCTAAAATTAAAGGGAGCTGGACTGACCACACTCGTAGTAAATGGATCTGGTTGCCCGTTAACTGCTACCTCATTGAGCACCCCAAGGGCTTGTTCCTTGTAGATACGGGTTGGAACCGTGATATGTCCCCAATGGCGTGTTCGACAAGAAAGGTATGCACAAAAACTCGGCTGGATGTTGACAAACATCAATGAGCCTGCTTCCCCTGGGCGAAGCCGTTGACGAACAACTGGGAAAGTTGGGTATCAAGCCGAGCAATTGGACTGCGTGCTGCTGACCCACCTTGACTGCGACCATGCCGCCGGTCTGAGCCATGTGTGCGAAGCCAAGCGTATATAGTCGCGCGTGCCGATATGGACTATGCCATGAAAGGCGGCATAGGGCAGTCGTATCCGATACAACAAGCGTTGGTGGCGTGATGTCAATCCCGGAACTCATCGACTGGAACGGCAAGGAAGGTCCAGCCCAAGCAAGTTACGACCCTGGTGGGCGACGGCAGTGTAATGGTCAATCTGCCAGGGTCATAGATCAGGGCTTTTGCGCTGTGCGCATCCGTAACAACGAGATAGGCCGCTATATTATCTGGCTGGTGATGGCGGTTATGCCCATAAGTCGTGGCGCGAGATGATACAGAGCGGAGTGGCCGATGACCGCGAGGCCCAACGACGTTCTTGCAATGGCTTCACGATGAAGACCTGGAAACGAGAATCGCCTTGACATCATCGCCACATGACACTGAGATTGAGCCACAGACATTCACATTGTAGATGAATGAATATTACCTTAATTCCGCAGCATAAATTTCTTCTGAGAACTCCAAGTGTCTGAGAAACAAAGTTCTCAAAAACACTTGGATATGTCAGAAGTTTCACCTATCTTGGTGCTGTAAACATAACAAGTAAAGCAAAAAACTGACATGGCAAAAGGTAGCAATAATCTTATTTCATTGTTTTATTTTTGGCACTACAAAGGAAATAAGAAAGGGCTGAATGTGCAAAACAATCAGCCCGTATTATTCTGAATTAAAAAGATATGAATGCACAAAAGTTTTATCGGACACCAATAGTTATTTATGTTTCGGCATAGAAAAAGCAAATGAGAGCGTAAAAGCAGGGATTACCTATGCAAGGCAATCCCGCAATAATAGTGTTATGTGTCTCGTTATAATGAGTCTAATATTTTTCTCATCCCTATTCTTTGTAAGGAAAGAATATTCAGACTATAACAAGAGTTCTATTTACCACCACAGATGAACGTGTTGAACAATTCTGACAGGACGTTTTGCTTGTGCGACAGCAACGTCGCGTGCAGCCTTGATAACGCTCTATGCGCTCTTGATGATCACGAGCCAGAGCCGCGTTCATTGCAGCCCAGCGTCTTTGGTCAAGGGTTTTGACACGAGCCTCTAGTTGCTTTACCAACTGGCGTGCAGTGGCTGATGATGTCGTGCCGACAGGCATTTCGCTTAATATTTTTGGCAACACGCTCAGCTCCTTCACTCGTCAGGTGCTGCTGCCCAAGCTGCTTGTGCCTGTTGGAGTAGCGAAGCAACCAAGTTGTTAGCATACATCTTGTATGTGCGCTCTACCATTGGAAGAACCTTTGTGCTGTAACCGGGTATTTCGTTTGGTATTTCCATTAAGATCGCTAAGGCGTCAGCATATTGCTTTGTATTGATGTTAGTCTGTGCCTTTGCTAAAATCTTCTGAAGTTGGCGTGCGTAGTAGGCAACTATCTTAGATGTCCGTTGGACAGAAACACCTGAGAAATGCTGGAGTGTTAGATTTACTCCTGCAAAGGAACGTGCAACAGCATTGATTTTGTTCTGACCACGTGTCTGAACACCCTCTACAACATAAGAGTCAAAACAACTCCGCTTGCAATTCCGACGAGTGAGGAAGGTGTAATTCAGGTCCATTGACACTGTTTTTGACACCTGCCCCAGTCTGCTCGTTGAGTATAGAAATAGAGGAACCAGTGCTACCGACGCATTCTCTGCCGCATGTAGCCAGTCCGGCTGGAAGAAAGTGCTGCAAGCATTTTGTCACGCAATTGTGTTTCAGCTTTTTCAGGCACATCATAGTCTGAATTTAGGTGAGCTGGTCGAACAGCAAACTGCTGTGCCGAAGCTGTGTTCAGACAGGTTGTAATTCCCTACGATTACCATTAAGGTAAGCTGTAAGAAGAATGATTTTGCTTTATTCATAATCGTTTATTTAATGGTAAGCACGGCTGAGCCAAGTGCACCCGTCATACCTGATGCCGTAGCGCAGAACGTGGTCCGTCAACAGTCAAGCCTAATGATTTCAAATATTTAGCCAACTCACGATAGAAGACACGTGCGTCAACAGCACGTCCTTGTTCGTTAAAGAGTGGCATCATTGCCTGAGAAACGCTCATGCGTCCCTCGTCTTGATCGTCAACAGAGAAGGCTTGGTGTATGCAGTGTTCTGTGAGCCAGTCTTCCACATGTTGTGCGATTGTTTTTACCTGCAACAACGTTTTTCTAATGATTGACCATTAGCTGCTTGAACCGTAAGACGGCTTTCGCGTCCTGACTCTATGTAGCTCTCGAAGGTTGTTTGCAGCTGGCTATTGAATTTATCAAGATAGTTCATTACAGCCTCTTGGAGTGATGTGGCAGCATCAACGCCGATTGCAGGCTGTCCTGTACCACTTGCAGAGGCGATGCTCTTATTACCTGATAGCATCAAAAGCCTCGAGGGTAAACATCACCGTGTTGCGTGGTCCTTGCTTTTTAACCGTATAGCTGAATTCAATCTTGATGTCAATTGGAATAGGGTGGTTAGGGTCGTTCTTTGCGAGTTTAAGCTCCTGCTCTAACGAGGTAACCTCAAACCGCGATCCTTCATCAACTCATTAAACTTTGACATGGCTGCTTGAAGGTCGTTGTCGAGGAAGGCTCTTTCGTAGTCGGCAATCCAACTCGTTGCACCCATATCGTCTGTCTCTGATAAGAGGTTCATTGTTTTAAGTAGTCGGTCAGAAGGAACAACCACGACACGTGGCTTCTTTGCCTTTGCTTGCGCCTTTGCTGTGAGCGCAAAACCAAAAAACAATACAACTAAACTGAGTGCAGATGCTATGATACGTTTATTCATTGTTTATGCTTATTTTTATTATTAAAAGAGACCTGCGTCAAGACGCTTGATAACGCCCTGCCTGCTCAAATACTTGACAGTGCATCTTTCTGAACAGAAACGACAACTCAATCTTGTATTTGTTGCCCACTCTAAGCGTCGGTCACCATCAACACTACCATCATTAGAGATGTTGACAAAGCGAAGATATTCGCCGTTCTTAAAGAATTTGTCGAAGAATGCCTGATTTGCAGCCAACTCCTGTGGCTTGACGATGGCTGGCTGGTTAGCACATCCGTTCCATCAATAATTCCATAAAGAGGATACCATGAACGGCGTCATGCTTTGCCTGCTTTTACGGCTTTGTCATAATTGCTGGCGTATGAATAAACCTTGATGAGATTTGAGCCCCTCAGAACCTACACCAAGACAATTCAGTTCATAACCAAAAATTGTTTTTGTGTTGCACATAGAAACCAATGAAAGCATAAAGTGCAGCTAAACCTAAAATAAGAAATGTTTTTCATCTTCATTAAAATAAAAAATAATCTTTTGTAGCATTGTATTCGTTTGAATAACAATGCTATAAAAGAGTGGATTAAAATTTTTATGTTCTTAAAATTAGAAACGATGCGAGCACGCAAAGATACTGATACGGGGCTAATTTCAAGATCCTCGATAATATCATATCGTCACCCAAGGTATAACCATAGTCAGCACCTACAGAAGAAACCGAGGGCTGGGTGACCTGCATGTCCCAAACGTGCACCTGCTGCAATAGTGTATACATCAGGTGTCTTCTTTATCGTACGTCCATTCGCATAAAAGTGCGTCGCCCGAGATTACGAGATAATAACCATTGAAACTTGCGTGAGCTGCGGGAGTTAAAGCAACGGGCAAAATTAAACTCTTTGCGAACACCTGCTCCAACTTGTAACATGGATCCTGGTATTTTTATTATTATTATTGTCATAGTAGTCAAATTTTACAGGACCAAATTTCTCCCATCAATACCCTTAGCACCCAAAGGAAGACCTATGCGTATAAAAGCAAAAGTTCCTGGTACACCAATCCAATTAGAAAGGCGTTGTTCGATTTCTGCACCTACGAAGTTATTACTCAACACTGGAATTACAGATGTTCCTAAGTCTTTCTTAGAAACCAGAGTCATACCCTTATCATAGCGTCCACCAGCAACCTGATAGAAAGTAGTATACTCCTCGCCATGGCCATCGGCATTCTTACGATTATCAGCGATTTTCTTTGTAACACGGAATGTTGAACGACGCTTGTCCTTCGTTGTTCCATCTGCATTCTGAACCATTTCCATTACATAGAAACGATCGTCTACTTTCAAGCCTTCCTTCTTTCCTATTTTAGCTCTTAGTGGATGAACCTCAAGAACTGGTGACTGTACTTGGAAGTCATTATTTACTTGTGACATTCGTGTGAGCAACTCGTCATAAGCATCAGCTACTTTTTCGTTTTCTGAAAATGAAACAGGTTCTGTTGCTGCAACAAAGTTAAGCGGAAACTCTACCTTGTCAATACCATCAGCAGAGTTGTAACCTTTCTCATAGAAGTTTGTAAGAACCTCTGCACCAAAGTCGAGTTTATAAAAGCACTGAATAGATATTATTTGTTACAGATTTCTCCCCGCGTTTAGATGTTAAATAGACAACTTGAACATAAGAACGGTCAATCATACGTTCTCCAAGTTCCATCAGGCGTGCATCCTTTCCACGCTTGCTTGCCTCTGCTGTCAAGACATCGGCATCGGTTGCTCCATACGCACCACGTGACGCAAGAACATCAGTCATATAGCCCTTATTTGCCTCGTCAAAATTTGGGAACCAACAATGCATAACGCTTTGACCAACATTGTTCTCTTTCAATAGTTTTTCTGCGTAAGACTTTAGTTGCTCTACAAGCTCTTTGTCATTTTTAGCCTCTACATTGAGTTGACCTGTTGGTAGGCTTACTTGGTTGTAATAAAACTGTTCTGTATTAAGTTCTTGAAGCTCTGATAGTACATGTTCTGCTTCACTACTACCGTCTGTTACATACAACACTGTAAGAGAAGGGCGTACATAACCGCGGGCTAATTTCGATTGCACCGCTGTCGTATTCTTTACGGCTTCCTGTGCGAGTACTGGACTTGAAATGCTTCCTAATGCAAGGAAAGCACTCAATGACATAACTTTTTGTTAGATTCATAATTTAAATATTTAGTTAAAATTGTATCATGGAGTTGTGCTTTTACTATTTGTTAGGTTTTATTAAAAACGGCACAAATTTAATCAAAAATATTAAATTACCCCCTGACGATTTGTTAAATTATCATAACAAACGATTCCTTGTATATCACAGTTTCTTTACGTCCATAACTCATGGCGTTAGCAAAATGGCTATTTACGGAAGGAGAGGGTGGTTTGTTCAGAAAGATTTACTCACTTTGCAAGCTTCATTATTGATGACCTTAAAGGAGTCGATGATATTTCTCGGTTCAAATAATCACTATCATAATGGAAAGAGAAAATACATTAAACCGAGTCGGACTTCGGTGCAATTACCAGCCGAGGCAACAATGGACCTGGTATGCTGAGACGGTAAACATGAATTAATCTTGAGCGACTATGTCGATACTAACGACCCTAGGAAGAGGACTGGGTACGAAGAACCATGGTAGGCTTTTTCGCTATGGATTATTCTGATAGAGAGCATGCTACAAACGTTGAAGAAACGTGTAATACGTTTTTTGATCTCAATAGAATTGCATAGCAAAAAGCGATAATTCGAGCAGGAAAAATTAACTATTAGTACTACACCCTCAATTCCAGCATTATTCTTTGTGAGGTACTTTTATATATTGAAATGACATTTTTGGGGATTTATCCATTGATATGGGGATTTTCTTGGGTTCTTGGTTCTTGCATAATCATGAAACTCCCCCACCCAAACTCAATGGGGAAATATGAAAACCACAAAAATACTTCCATAACAGAATGCTTTGCCACTACTTCCACGTTTACCCAATACAGATCTCAGTAAGTCTTTCAAAGCCCAACTTTGAGAAAACGTCCATAATATGATAAATTCCACCGAGAAGTGATCTTCTCGTTTTTAATTACTACCTTGCCATGTCAGGTTTTGCTTACTTGTTATGTTTGCAGCCCCAAGATAGGTGAAATTTCGACATATCCAAAGTGTTTTAGAACTTTGTTTCTTAGGCACTTGAAGTTCTTATAAGAATTTATGCTGCGGAATTAAGGTTCCTTAACTCAAAATTATTCTAAAAATAAAATATAAACTTACGGAAGATATTATCTCCTAATATCTCATTCAGAAAAGATTATATCAAACAAGGTAAAGCACTACGAAAACAATAAAAATAAATATGAAAAGATTTGGCTTTACTATTGATTGGCATCAACATCGTAACT
>BNJU01002606.1_pt1 | contig 57593 bp, 67 predicted proteins | sample 8539281 | NCBI WGS metagenome assembly BNJU01 (sample SAMD00202456, study PRJDB9452) | human saliva metagenome | isolation source: human saliva | place: Japan
ATAAGAGGTTTCTTGCGGTCTTCGTTAAAGAAGAATTTCGCATCATCAAGACGTGCGCGCAATACACGTTCATTACCAGCTTGCACTACTTCGATGGAATGGTCGGAGCCGTTGCGAACTGTTAAGAACATTGGCAACAATTTACCGTCTTGGTCAACCAATGGGAAGTAACGTTGATGATCTTTCATTGGTGTAATGATGGCTGCATCTGGAAGTGCCAAGTAGGATTCTTCAAAGCCACCACACAATGCTGTAGGCCATTCAACAAGATAGTTGATTTCTTCTAACAAATCATCATCCCAAACGATGGATGCATTTTTAGAAGCTGCCATATCATGTAATTGTTTGGAGATCAATTCACGACGCGCGTCTTGATCAACCATAACAAAGTTTTCTTTTAATGTGTCTACATAGGATGCTGGATTCTTAATAGTGATTTCATCAGCACCTAAGAAGCGATGACCACGTGTTACATTACCAGATTTTACAGTAGCAAATTCTACAGGAATTACTTCTTCATCAAGTAATGCTACAAGCCAACGTACAGGACGTACGAACTTAGCATCTAAATTGCCCCAATGCATGGATTTAGGGAAGTTAAGGCCTGTAATCAATTGTGGCAACATATCTGTGACGATATCTTTTGCAGGTACGCCTGCCGTCTTAGTTTCAGCGTAAATATAGCCATCTTCTACAACGAGATCTGCTACATCAAGACCTTTGCCACGAGCAAATCCGATAGCTGCTTTTGTAGCATTGCCCTCAGCATCGTATGCGATAGATGCAGAAGGACCTTTGTGACGTTCGCTGATTTCAGCAGATGTGTCACCGAGACCTTTCACGATAAGAGCCAAACGACGTGGTGTGCCGTATGTTGCGATGCTTTCAAAAGGAAGATGGGCATCATTTAATTTTGTTTCAGCCAATGTTTCAATTGACCTAAGATATTTGGCATAAAGCCGGCAGGAATTTCTTCTGCACCGATTTCAAATAATAAATCCTTTGCCATCTTATTTATCTCCTTTCAAAAGTGGGAATCCTAATTCTTCGCGTTTAGCGAGGTATTGTTGTGCACAAATACGAGCTAATGCACGTACGCGGCCGATGAAAGCAGTACGTTCGCTGATGGAAATAGCACCACGGGAATCAAGTAAGTTGAATGTGTGGGAACATTTCAATACATAATCGTAAGCTGGTAATACATAACCGGCGCCACAAACTCGTTTTGCTTCTGCTTCATACATATCAAACAATTTGAAAAGCATATCTGTATCAGCTAATTCAAAATTGTAAACGGATTGTTCAACTTCGTTGGCATGCCAAACGTCACCATATGTAACATGTTCATTCCATTTAAGATCATATACGTTTTCTACGCCTTGAATGTACATAGCCAAACGTTCTAAACCGTATGTAATTTCTACGGAAACTGGTTTACAGTCGATGGAACCAACTTGTTGGAAATATGTGAACTGCGTTACTTCCATACCGTCAAGCCATACTTCCCAGCCAAGGCCCCAAGCGCCCAATGTTGGGGATTCCCAGTTATCCTCTACGAAACGGATATCGTGATCTTCAGCGTGAATACCAAGAGTTGCCAAGGATTGTAAGTACAATTCTTGGATATTATCTGGAGATGGTTTTACGATAACTTGGAATTGATGATGTTGGAACAAACGGTTAGGGTTATCACCATAACGACCGTCTGCTGGACGACGAGAAGGTTCTACATAACATACAGCCCATGGTTCAGGACCAATTGCATGCAAGAATGTAGCAGGATTCATGGTACCTGCACCCTTTTCGATGTCATATGGATTTTGAACGATACAACCTTGTTCACTCCAAAACTTTTGTAGATTTAGTATAATCTCTTGAAATGTCATTGCTGCCTCCACTTTACACAACCGACATAAAATCAACCATTTCGTTACAAACAAAAAAGTCCCTGTAACGAAAAACGTTACAGGGACGAGTATACCCGCGGTTCCACCCTATTTGGCTTGCGCCCTCTTTTTTCTATGTTGGCCTTTACTAACAGATACCTGCGTTCCTGCCAATGCTCTACAGCGCCTTCAACCAAATGTGAGCTTGCACCATCCTCACTCGCTAGAGAGGTTTACTACTCTGCTTCATCGCATATATTATACACAATATTGTAGCAATACAGAGGGAAGAATGTCAATCTCTAGGAATATATAATTAATAATTAATTTAGTTAGAAATATCTAAATCAAGAAATAAATCTAGAAGTATATCCCATAAATATAAAAACTAATACACCTACTAATACAGATAAGATAAATAATGCTAAGAAAGTACTGGTAAAAAATCTTTCCACCAATAGTATCATATTTATCTTGATTTTGAATTAATTTAGGAACAGTTTGACCAATAGTTACTGCATTTCCAGCGCCTTTATATCCTGCATACTCACCAGTATAAGAAACTGCATCCCCCATTAAACCAATAGCAGTATTAGGACTATTAAATTTATCTATAGCAATTTGATACTCATGCTCTCTCTGTTGCCGTCTTATTATAGCATCAATTTTATCATTTTGATAAATAACATACCCACCAGCATACCAAGCTTTATGATCTGGATTATAAACAGCAGTAGCACCTGACATTAAATTCCTATTGCCTTGATATTCACCTGTAAATACTGGTTCTGAGCTATTACTATAAACTCTATAAATTTTACCGGTGGATTCTTCTGGCCAATCATCTATAACCCTTGGTATTTCTTCAACTACTGCAGGATTATTTACACTAGGATTATCCCATGAAGATGTGTTATTTGCAAGCCAACCTGCAGCCCCTACATGTACTTTTCCCATAGGTTCATCAATATTAGTCCATCTCAAATCCGAATTAATTAAGACTTCCTATCCTTCCAATTGATGTCCTTTTTCAGGATTTTGTACAACAACTCCAGAAATGGGGTCAGTACTCAATACAGATGGATCGACCAATTCATCGCCAGCTCTACTTCGATTATATACTCCACCATCTAAAGCAATTATATAATACAATTCAAACACAGATAACTCATCAGTCTGTTTCATCCTACCATATACATTTTCTCTAGTCCCATATTGTGCCACACGAACTTTAAAATCTTCAAACCTGTAACCCCTGCACTAACAGGTGCAGGTACGCGTTTTAAACGCAAATAAGTTCCTACGGCATAACCAATATTTAAATATTCTCTAATAGCTTGATCACGCATGCTAAATTTGCTATTATCAGCATTTCTTGTCATCATACTTATTGCATTACCAGCAGTTGCAATATAGCCTACTTTTCCATTTGTAACTTTAGAGCTTTTCCAATAGTGTGCGTGCTTATCGAACATCATGAGTACACTTTTCCCCATAAAATTTGTATAGCTTTCGTTTCCGTACCCACATAGCAGGTGATTTTATGATTCATAACTACGTCGCGAACCAGTCTAAAGACAACAAACCAAAAACTCGCCCATGACAATTGACGTCAAGGACGAGTCTATAGTTCTATCATTACAATATTTTATAGCGCTCTATAAATCGCAGTACCACCTTATTTGAATGCAATGCATTCCCTTTCGCAGGATACTAACATATCCCTCATGATTAACGCTCGTGTGACGTTGAAGAATACTGAGACTTGCCATTGCCCACCGTCCATGACAAGCCGGCCCTTCTAATCTGTTCAGTCCACCCTCGGTGAGCCATTTAATAAGCTGCGCACTAAGGGTTCTCAACTAATTCCACTCTCTGTAGATATTTAGATAAAATTATTGACAGTGCCTTATCCTCTCAGTATATTTTCACAGTTAAAATCATAACTAAAACATACACCATAATAAACCTAATCATTCAATCTCATCACTAACAAAATGCCAAGACCCTTTCCCCAATAATAAATAAGCAACGTAAATATTAATATAAGGTATTAACAATCCAAACAACCAAAGTGCACTACTACCGGAATCATGTAATCGCATAGAGAAAACTTGAATCATATATATAGAAATCCATATATAAACCAAATAAATTAACAAATTTAATAGATAATCCATGATAAGTATATCAGGGAGTACCTCTATCAATATCATATGAATTAATACAAAAAAATTAATATAATTATTTGATAACTTATATAATAATAAATTAATTCACCACGACTAATCCGTTTAGATATATTAAATACTCGTATAGATAAACTCTCAGAAATTATAGGTCCCACTTTATATAAAGAAAATTCAGACCAAAATTTATTCCAATTATCTAAAAAGGGTAATTTATATATCCCCAATTAGTCTTAATAATGCCATTTGGTAGCCCATATTTACTTTTTTTATTCTCACTAGGGAATATACCAGAAGTAAAAAAATATCAAAAACGGAACCCATAAATTAATTTGTGATTTAATACTAATATAATTTAAATCTCTTGTGACCCTAAATATTGAATTAGTAAAATTAATCGGATTATAAAAAGAAAAAAATATAAAAAAACAAAACTCCAAGCTAAGAAATAAACCCACAATTTTTCCAAAAATCAATAGATCTCTGAAAGGATATAATAGCTATAACTATAGTAAAAAAAGCAAAATGAATCCACCCAAACCAAAAATATCAATAATTCATCAAATATATTATAGAATTCGATAATAAGACCTGGTAATCCTATTAATGCTATATATGTGAATAATATTGAAAATAAATATGATTGTCTATCAAGCCTCCAATTGTATAATAAGTTATATATGTTAAACTTAAATAACTCCCATTCATTTACAATTATTGACCACATACAACTCATTCCTTCCGTCTATATGCACTTTGTAAAGCTTCTTTTGTTATTGGATGCCAGCCTTCATTAAGAAGAATTTTATATCGACCATCTTTATCTACTGCAACATAATATTCTAAATTATTGCCTAAATTAATCCACTTTTCTCCATTAAAATCAGGATGACTATCTTGAAATGCAGCAGCACGTTGACTTTCATAAGGTAGTCCTCCATATACTTTTTTAACTAAAGCTAACTGGTCAGGATTTAACGGCCCATACTCTTCTACAGATTTTGATAACCCAAAAGAAATCTCAACAGGCATGGAATGTGTCTTACTACGATGCTTAGATTTAATCTTCCCCGGAGTCATACGTGGTGCTAGTGCATGTAACGTATTACTATTTATATCAATCTTGTCTTCACCTAAAGCATAATCAACATCATTTATAGTTTGAAACTGTGGAGATTTACCTCCCCATAAAAAATTAGTATGCTCAGTTTTAAAATGCATTCTTTCTAAATCTATATCACTATTATTAGGAATAACTTTACTAGCATAAGCTCCCACACTAGTACCCAATTTATATTCATTTGGAGTATTGTTATAAATTATCTTAGGTGCTTTCACTCCTATTTTTGTTAAAAGATTAGATAAGTTAACGTCTACACCGACACCATTAGTATAAATTACACTATTACTACTATTTCCTTTTCGGGCCGCTGTATTAATAAAAAATAAAGAGGCACTTTCTTCTCTATCAGATAAAATACCTAAATCTCTTCCAACTTTACTAGTTGTCCACTTTAATGTATTCATTGCAATCGTATTATTTTCTCCAACACCACCACTTAAAGATTCACTTATTAACTTTCTAGATTCATCATTTAAATTAATATACCATCCATTAGCAATCCAATAATCACCAGACTCCACCCATTGAGGTTTATATCCGGCTTTAAGAAATTGATTGCCTAAAAAATCCCCTGTACGTGTTATAGTTTTATCCGCATGATATTGGATTAATTGTCCATCCGAAGCTTGATAACCCTGCCACACTATTCTATTTCTAGAGCTTTCAGATGGATTAGGATTATACCAAGGTGTTCCATCCTCATCCAAAGTATAAAAAGTAGAACCATCATCTCCCAAAACTGTAGGATATCCTTGTAACTCAAGAACTTTACCTCTATAAGTTCCATTAAGTACACGATTACCATTTAATAGCTGGTCATAATACTGTCCATCTTCTTTCTGCCAACCACTATTATGTTCAATAATCATATATCCCTTGGCTTCATAATCTTTAAGATATTTATCATTATTAACAAATTCATTATAATACTTATCTGATAAAGCACTATAATAATCAATATTAGCTTGATTATCCCCCATCATATAAGCAAATAAATTATTAACAAACTTTTCATATGATTCGGTTGTATAATATGGTTGATCTAAATGAATTCCTCCATCTGTAGGATGTACCTCATTATCTGCAGTAAAATAATATTCATGATAATCTCTCTCATATCGCATCAATGCATAATAATAAGCAGCCTTTTTTCTAAGTTGATGTAATTTTTCAGGCTCAGATAAATTATCGACATTCGCGATTAAAACTGCAAAATCATTATTAAGATTTTGCCTATCCTCATGCTCCAACCAATTCTTCTCTCTTGCAATTGAAGAAACCGCTACTCCAACATCATTTCCAACGGCTTTTCCTATTACTAAACTAAATATCTTCCCTAAATCTTTATTCTTAGTATTATTTAAAAGGATATTAGCACTTGCAGCATTGAAACCATTAAAACCTCCATTACCAGATGTCTTTGCAATAAAAGCACCAAATCCCGAATGCAAAAGTAATCTATAAACGCCATTTTCATCCCATTTGTTATATTCTTTCAAAAGGCTTTCTGCTTTAGCTTTATCATTTTTTCGTTTTGCATCTATAATTTGATTTAATAATTGTGTCTGCTGGTGTGTTGAAATATCACCAATTAATTTATATCCATGATTTGAAATTTTTGTTAATAGAATTTGTTTTTTTCTTCTACTGTCTTCTTGTCAAAAATTGGTGCTAATTTATTAAGTGCTTGTTCTGTATCATGATTAATCTTTTCTAAAGATTCTCTCTCAGCAATTTCAATGATACCTTCACTGATAGCAGAATGAGTAGTTGATTTAGAATTACCTTTTACAGGAATCCCCATTTTAGGGCTACCGGTAATACCTATTGGATTATTTTTAGAGCGTTTAGTCGTAGATAAACTATATCCAGATGTCTTAGCTGAATAGGATGCTTCATTTTGAATATCATTCATTTTTAAAGAATTAGAGGATAATTTATTCCTTGATTTATCAAGACTACCTTTAATTATACCACCTGTAAGTGTAGTTGCATGATTTACCTGTACATTATATCCACCATCACCTGCGTATATACCAGCCTGGTTTGTAACACTTGCATAGTGACTGTCTGTAGTTCCTCTCGAATTATCAAATCCAACTCTCGCAGGGCCACTCATTCCATAAGATACAGATATACCTTTATTTTTACTTATTTTATGGTAGTCATTTGTATCTTGTAAACTTTCAATTTTCAAATCATGTCCAACTTTTGTAGTTACACTTTCACCGATAACCTTAGAACCAATAATTTCTGTATTATTTCCAGAAACAGTATTTACTTGTTTACCAAGAATAACGGTTCCTGTATGTGTCTTAGTTGTCTCTAATGCATTTTCTTTACCTTTATACACATTAGCATCTAAACCAATAACACCACTTCCATGTGGACTTATAGTTGCACCTATTGACCAACCAGAAGATGTATAATCATCGTGTTGAACTATTGTATTGGTCCCAGCATCCATTCGAAGATTATTAGATGCATTTACATTAACGACCGGAGCCTCAACTGTACTTCCTGTAATATGTATATTACCTTTAGACATATCATTACTGTTAGCCAAATATCTACTTTTGTTTTACTAGCTAAAGAACTACCAATATATTGTTCTTCATTTAACTCATTTCGTTGTTTAAATTTACTAGAGCCTATAGATACGTTGATATTTAGAAGACTATCTTTTCGAGCTCGTTCGTGTTTATATTTTTGTTCTTTATCTATTGCATTTTGTACATCTGGATGTACCGCATTTTCAATTTCTGGATGTTCTATTTGATAACTCTTATTTAATTCATTAGCTTTACTTAAAACCTCTCTTTCTTTATCTAATAAATTAACAGGTTTAATCTTACTATAAGCCTTGGCATCATTATAAGCATGTTTTATGCTATTGGCTGCTTCACCATATTCAAATGCAGATAGCACACTAGTTTTTCTACTGTTAGCGCGTTTGCTAAGTTGTTGAGCTGTGTTCAAAGCAGATACTACTTGCCCACCAACACTAACCGTTAATCCAGATCGTTTTTCTTCATGCGTTTGTACTACATGTGATGAGTTATGTTTACCATCAATGTCAACATCCGCAGCAGTTAAGGATACTGGACTATTGCTAAAATAGTTAGTCGTTGTGCTATGTATAGTATCTCCAGCAGTAACATTAATCACCCCATTAGTAGAGGCAATATTACTCGCTTCTTGTGTAGTATAACGACCATCATATGTGTCAGTGATTTTTTTACTACCAATAGTAAATCCTAAGCCAGCTCCCATAAGACCTTTTTTCTTACTATGTTGATATGTATCATTGCGACTGCTATCTTCTGCAGAATTTGTGCGTACCTTATTACCAGCAGCTATAGCTACATCACCTGTGCCTAGCACATTAGAACCAGTGACATTTACATCATGGTTAGCTCCTACTTGAATTGTATTGCCACCAATAGTGGATGCTACCACACCCGTATGCTCATAATCTTTACGAATCGTATTAACTGTACGAGATAATAGCCCTTTTTCCTTGTACTGTAGTCCATATTGATCACGGCTATAGGTATTCCCATTTTCAATATTCACATCATTACCAGCAGCTATAGTTGTTACGCCATGCTCACTATTTATTACACCTTGACGGATATTGACATCATTCTTGGCGGCTACTGTTACATTACCGTCACCTAAAATTTGTGTACCAATTTCAGTACCTCTATCTGTGCGAAGATAATTTGCAGCATTTAATGTCATATCTTTCTTGGCACTTAATTTTTTAGTATCCAAATTAACGGTATTTGCACTAGTAATAGAGATGGTACCTTCTTCTCCACCTGTAATAACAGCACCAGTTAGATGTACATCCTTATTACTATGAATGTCTATGATTCCTTTAGGATTTGATACGCCAATACTCCCTTGTTGCATAAGTACATCTTGATTAGCTAATTTGTGTGTAGCTGCCTCTACGCTTATGTCATTATTAGCTCGTAAGGTAACACTATCATTACCATGAATGGCACCAGTATTTCGAATAGAATCCGTAGCACCAATAGCTACAGTATTCGCATTAAATCGACCTGTATTGTCCACTGTATTTGCCTGTACTACAATGGAGTCAGCCATCATATTACCACTATTCTTAAATGTACTATCCGAATTAGCTATAATGGATTTACCACTTACAACAGCGCCCATAGCATCAATTTGCTTAGCCGATTGTTTAGCTAAATACACCTTAGGATACAATACTTGTTGTGGTTGACCTTTTACAACAACGGTTTTTGTTTCAAGCCATACCATATCTGTTGTAATGGATTTCATTTGTTCTTCTGATAAAGTAATACCAGGCGTCAACTTATATTTTTTACCATAGGCAATACCCGCTTCGAGTAATGCTTTATATTCGCTTTCGTTATCTGTATAACCCTCTAAATATGGTTTACCAGTAGCAGATAGGATTTGTGAATTAATCAGACCTTGTTCATAGAAACCATCACCTAGGCGCTTCATTCTTCGTTCTGGATCATTAGCCAACGCATTTAGCATGTATTCAGATGATACAAATTTCTTTCGATTTGTAAAAGCACTATCTGTTTCAATTAATGCATTCGCTGTTATATCTGGATGAATATTATAAATTGCCTGTGTTGGTAATTTCAATCCTTCAATTGTTACATTTCCAATACTAGACTTTCCTTGATTACCTGTACCAAACGGATCAAGACTATCATTTACTTTACGTTTATTGGCCTCAGCGATGGTATCCTCAGCATGTTCCTGTATTGTACCAATTGGTTGTATATTTTGTTCTTCTAAGGAAGGCGTCATAAATACTTCTGGATCCCAATATCGGCGCCATTTATACCTATAACCATGAGCTTTATGAACTCTTTTCGCTTCACTAACTTGTGTTGTCCCTGTTTTGAACACCTTATCACTGGTTTTGTCACTGACAGTCTCATGTGCGCCATTAAATATAACTTGTCCAGCAGATGCAATTTTGCTATTTATATTAGATGAAGCGCCATTGATAACTATATTGCCACCAGCAGAAATAACCCCTGGTTGATTATTCGTAACTTCTGTATGGGTATGCTCCTCTTCACTTCGAATCAATGTAAAGTTTTTTTACAGGTGGAACGCCCTTATCTACCATTTTAATCGTACCATCAGCTTGTTTCACTGGTACTTTATGAGCCACTCCATAGCCACCTTTTTCCTGTATAGCCAGGGAATTCAGAGACATCAAAAATTTGATTTTTCTTCTGGATGATTTTTTTATCATCAACCTTTAAGTTTATCACCATGCTTAGTAATACCATCCGAAACACGCTTCATGCCAAAGCTTGCATTATCATTAACAAGATTAGACGTTGTTAGAGTCATCTCACCACCTGATTGAATGTTAGCACCCTTATTTTCAATAATATGAGAGCCTGTTAGATTCATCGTATTTCCACTATACAATAAAGCATTTCCATTGTTATGGATTTCATTAGCTTGTATATCCATATGGTCACGACTTGCAATTGTACCAGACTTGTGACTATCTAATTCCTTTTGTACTTTAGTCATTGCTTCCTGCGCTTTATCATAAGTCTTAGTTAGCTCTTGTATACGATTGCGATGTGCTTGCAACTCTTCTTTAGACTTATAAGCCGTTATATCTGCATTCCACTCTTTATCAAGCGCTTCTTTAGCTTGTTTTAAAACATCTGCAGCACTTGTATATCTTGCTTCAATAGTTGCATCCGTATGATTAGATACAGTATCCGCTTTAATAGATACGGTATTGCCATATATACGGCCATTTTCAGCATTATCTACCGATTTTGCATGAATATCTGTAGTACCATTTGAGTTTACCAAACCATGATTAGTCATAGACGATTGACTTTCAATAGCTAAGCCGTTGTCACCTTGCACAACACCATCTTGTCCAACTGAAATGGCATGACCTGATATAGATGTCTGACCATTACTTGTTATGCCGCCATCTACTTGAATCATACCATCCGCACTAATATTAGTTGCATGAACAGAACTTAATGTACCTTTAACATTAACACCAAGCCCATCATTGGTTTCTTTCATGGTAATAGAGTTAGCATACATGCCACCAATAGCAGATACATCTAGACCAATTTGCTTAGAGGACCCCAAAGCCTTAGATTCTAAAGACTTGGCATCTATTATATTTTTACCTGTACGAGTCTCTACTGCATTAGCCCATACACCTGCATTTACCTGTGCAGCTTCTGTTAAAATTTGTAAGGAGTTAGAATCCTTTGCATTAAGGCCCTTTCCATTAATAGCAATAGAACCTTGTTCTACCCGATAGGTATTAAGATTTCCATTAGGATCATATTCAGGCTTACCAGTCGTTAATACAGCACGGTCAGTATTTATAAAACCGCCACCATCTACAGTGATCCCATTAGGATTAGCTACAACAACTGATGCTTTACGTCCAGCCACCTCAATAAAGCCATTCATGTTAGTAGGGTTATGAGATGTGACCTCATTTACAATAACCGAGGCAGAGCCACGCATCATATTAGCATTACCTGGCACATACCCAGCTAGGCTCGTATTCGCCATTTGATATGAATTATTTAAAATCACACCATTTTGTGGCACATTAAAATTTGTATAATCATTGCGAGATACCCCACCTGCCGTAGGTCCTGCAATATTGACTAATGTAATACCGTTTGCAGCTTGTCCTACTTGTGCTTGTCGATGTTGAGGCGCATTGCGATCTACCTCTATAGGATTTTCTGCATAAGCTAAAGGAACTACTAAAGGATCCATAACCATGAGGCCCATTGTAAGCCAAACAGCAATTTTATATTGTAATCGTTTTTGTTTCATAAATTCTCTCCCAAACTATATATATGAGATATGACAGCAATTTACTAAAATCTAAATCCCGCTTGGAATCCTGCTGCTATATGATTTGTTTTATAACCTTCCGGTTTATATAACGGCATACCAACAAAGGCATCATAAAATAATCCAGACTTAAACTGGCCTCTCATACCAATGGCTGTACCGGCAATAAACCGACCTGTCAATACATCGGTACTAGGTCCATATACGGCACCAAAATCTATATTGGCATATATACTTGATTTCCATTTTGGTATATAACTAGCTACTTCATTTCGCATATACCAACCACTCTCAGCCATCAACGTATGCTCACCATCAAATCCTTGTACGGTATATCGATTGCCAAGGCTAATCATATCTCGTGAATATAATTGCTTACCACCTAATGTCCATTGTCCATGAAATGACGTTGTAATACTTGCAGGACGGTGGCCCCATATACGTGGCATTTGATAATCTACATCTAATAATAGTTGTGTATAACGAGTTGTTGGTGCACCATAGCCATAATCAGGTTGTGAACCAAACCAACCAACACCTTTTTTTATAGCGATACGAGAAAAGATAGTGTTTTGTTTACGATACCGTCGTTCTGAAAGGCCAAATTCCAATGATGTTGTATTCGCTCTCTGTACTTCGATTTCTACATCATTAATATAATTCTTGGAATTACGTTTAGCTATCGTTATATCCCAACTCCGTTTTGTTGTTCGACTGCGATGAAATACATGATTCCATGTGCCTCTAAAGGTCTTAGCTCGACTAGAACTAATAAATGGATTTGCCATAGTATGTACCGTTTGATGGTATTTCATATTACTATATGAAACAGAAAACGTATCTTTACCTCGTGGAATCGAGTAAGAAATGCTATGGTTTTTAGTCCCCCTTGACTTCGCCAGCTCGAGCTCCATCCTGGTTTAAACTCACTTGAAAGGTATCATTAGCATTGAATAATCGATCAATGCCTATAGAAGTCGTCCACTGCAGTTTTCCAGTATCTTTTAATCCAGAATCATCAATAGAAATCAGGCCATGAATCGGAGGCTTTTTAGATGTTTGCAATATAATAGTAGAATATAACGGTTTTGACCCAGCTTCTAATTCAACAGCTACTGATTGGGATCCAATTCGGCGCATTTGCTCTAAACCTTGTTCAATATCTCGAATATTTAATATATCCCCTTCTCGTAATGGAAATGCATTATGCCAAGGTAAATGTGGTAAATCTGGCTGATACGTAACAGCTTCAATCCGTCCAATTTGTAAATTAAACTGTAATAGTCCTGTTGCTAAGGATTGTTGTGGAATTCCCACTTTAGAGGTAACAAAACCATGCGATAGTAATGAATTATTTAATTGGGTAGATAACCCATTAATATCCTCAATAGATAACTTACGATTAATATAAGGTTTTATTTCTTTTCTCAGAAACGAAAATGTCTGAGGAACATCAAGTAATATATCCTGACCTTTTGATTGATAATATAAGGGACCCTTAATCAGTCTCGTACTATATGGCGCAGAATTATCTATCGAAGAATTCGAATGTCCGCCTTCTTCAGCTAACCGTATCTGCGTAATATAAAAAGACGGTGAAACACTCATAGGTCCTGATGCAGGTCTTGGTGTCTTACCGTCTGTATTAGATGATATATGTTGCCATTGTATCCGTTCTTCTCCTAATCGTGCCTCTCTCGCTTCTTGACTAGCTCTTGCTCTATCTAGTTGTTCTTGTGTGTCTATAGGATTAGCACCATGTCCCTGTAAAGGTATCACACATGCTAGCCCTAGATACAAAAGTACCGCTCGCTTAATCATATATTTCCTCTCTAAATAAAACATAAACTCATATTTTATATTTTATTATGTTTTTTTTTCGAAAGTCAATAGAAGATTTAGCAAAAAAAGGTGTACTACCTCTAAGCAGTACACCTTTCAGTATAATATTTATATAATTACGCTTTCACAACAACAGATACGCCATCAGGAATAACTGTAATGCTTGCATCTTTACCTTTTAATTCCAAAGCTTTATTCAATGCTTCATCAAATGTAGTAGCATGTTGCAAATGCATATCTGTAAGCATCTTAGGATCGCATTGGTCTGTTACAACGATAACTGTAAATTGATCTAGAATACGCGCCAAAATTTGCATTTCCCATTGGTCTGGAATGGTTTCATTACGAGGAACCTTAGCAATGCGATCTAGTAATTCACGAGGTGTTTTGGCATTTTTAAGGTTTTCATATAGGGATTCCCCACCATGACCATCATTGCAAGCTGCGATCATGATAATCACACCATCTTTTTTTACAAGATGCTTCAGCAGCGGTCATACCTTTTTACAGCTTGATATACGTTTTGGTCTAATGGATAACCACCATTTGTAGTAATGACGATGTCTGCTGGTACAGCTTTCACACTAGCTAGTTCAGATACAAAAGCACAGCCAGTTTCATGAGCTTGTTCCATATCACCAGCAAAAAGCATTGATAATATGTTTTTTTCCGCATCGATGACAACATTTAAAAATAAATGCTAATTTCGCAGTACGTCCAGCGTATACCATATCCTTATGAATTGGATTGTTCTCAATAATACCTGTACGAGCATATGGGCTATTGATAAATTCAGCACAGTGATTTGCCATTACAGTCACTTCGGAAGCAATGCCTGGCAATACGCTTTTTTTCTACCGCCTGAGAAACCAGCAAAGAAATGTGGTTCAATGAAACCTTCAGAAATTAATAACTCCGTTTCTACAGCTAGTTTATTGATGATGCAATCCCCACCGGATGGCAATACGCCTATTTTAGTCATTTGGCTAGCATCGCCAGAGATATGGTTTGCAATCTTTTCATTAGCTACGATTTCAGGACCGAATTTATCTACCATTTCTTCATGTGTAGTAGGACGATGGAAACCAGTTGCTAGTAAGATAGTAATATCGATGGATGGATTAGCTTCACGAATACGGCGAAGTAGAATTGGCATCGTAATTTTGCTAGGCACTGGACGCGTATGGTCACTTGTGATGATGACCATGTTGGATTTACCCTTAACCAATTCTTCCAAGCGTTGGCTACCGATAGGATTATCTAGTGCATGTTCTACCAATGCCTCTTGTGAAAGCTCAGCCTTATAGGAATGGGCTTTAGATTCTAATACACCTGCGATATTTTGATTAGGAATATTGATATCTACAAATCCTTTTGCATAGGGTACATTAAATGTTTTCATGCGAATCACTCCTTAACTTAACACTAACAAACTATAAATAACCCGCTACGACAAATCAATCCTCCTTCTTACGCAATTGTCGTTTAAGGTCTAATAAACTCATATCATTTTGCTTAGCAATGGCAGCCAGTGAATCATATTCGTATTTATGTCTCTTTACACCAAATCCACTGCTTGTTTTGAAAACAATTCTATTGCCTTCCCAATCTATGTCTCCTGTAGACCGGTTCAAAATATATCGATTACAGCGATGGTATCGAATACCAAGGCTCGTAGTATGCTTGAATATTAAATCTCGCAGATTATCGATATCGTCTACTTTACAAAGAACAGTTAACATCGTACTAGGTCGTTGTTTTTTCATCATAATCGATGTGGTAAACACGTCTAGTGCTGGTGAAAGTAATAACTGTTCTACTGCATAGCCGATTTCTTCTGGCGTCATATCGTCGAGATTACAAGACATTTCAATGATTGTGTCTTCTAAATCATTGTTTATTTCAATAAAGGCACGAATACAATTCGGTCTTTCAAATTGTTTCGTACCAAATCCATAAGATACCTTTGTTGGTGTCATAACAGGCATATGGCTAAAGGCTGTACCAAAATACTTAGCTAACGCTGCGCCTGTAGGCGTACATAGCTCACCCTTAATCTGATAATCTGCGTACATTGGAATACCCGCTAATAACTCCATCGTTGCTGGTGCTGGCACAGGTAGTTCTCCATGAGCACAGTGAACCGTACCTGTTCCTACATGTATAGGAGAGATAATAATCTCATCTAAATTCAATGCCTCTAAGAGTACACAAACGGCTACAATATCTGCAATAGCATCGAGCATGCCTAGCTCATGGAAATGAATTTGTGTCACTGTAGATTTATGAACCTTAGCCTCCGCTTGAGCTACCAGATTATATACGTTTATAGCATTCTGTTTACACGTATCGGAAATAGATAAGCTATTAATTATATCCGTTACACCTTGTAAGCCTCGGCCATGCACATGATGGTGATGATCAGTATGATGTTGGTCATGATGACTACCTGTATACTGTTCAGATTCTTCTATACCATTAATAGTTACCGCTACCCGATATCCTTGTAATCCATTTTCTTCTTTCGCTATTAGTGTATAGGTAACATTAGGTATCCCTATTTGATTAAGCCGTTCTATCCATATTTCAGGGTTATCTACTAAACCGAGTAATGTCGCGGTCAGCATGTCTCCTGCAATGCCCATTTGACAATCTAAATAATCGTTTCATTTACTTTCACCTATATGATTAATCATATTCGCCGTATAAGCAGCACCAAATCCATTGTCTATGTTGACAACCGTAACACCGCTAGCACAGGAATTGAGCATCGATAATAACGCCGTAACACCACCAAATGCCGTTCCATACCCCACACTAGTTGGCACGGCGATAACAGGTACATCCACAAGGCCCCCAACAACACTTGCTAAAGCCCCTTCCATGCCGGCAATGACAACGATAACCTTAGCAGACATAATAGTATCTAAATGTTGTAACAAACGATGAATACCCGCCACACCTACGTCATAAATTCGATTGACCGTATTGCCGTAAAACTCAGCCGTAACAGCACATTCTTCAGCCACTTTATAATCACTTGTACCGCCGGTAACAATAGCTATACTTGAATCTGTTTTTTCCGTAGGCATATCACCAACGTAGCCGATATGAGCATCCTTGATATATGTCAAGGAATGGTGTTCTTGAACCTCTGCCGCCACATCAGGTGCTAATCGTGTAATCAATATATGACCTTGCCCATTAGACTGCATGGAGGAGATAATACCCACGATTTGTTCACTAGTTTTACCGGCGCCATATATAACCTCCGGAACACCTTGTCGTAATTGACGATGTAAATCTACGTTGGCATACCCTAAATCCTCTATCGGTTTCATCTTTAGCTTTAATAAGGCTGCATCCACATCTACTTGACCATTTTTACTTGCTCTAAAAGAGATCTAATATTATCGCTCATGAACGCACCTCTAAATCTAATATAACCTCATCAAACATAGATTTAAAATATGAGAGAATCTCAATCCTATTCTTAATAACAATAGCTATTTGATTCTCTGGGACTTGAATTTTAGCAGTATTTCCTATCAGACGAACTCTAAAATCTGATAAACCTAACGAAAATAAATACCCTTCCGCTTTTTCGATATGTTCTAAATCATGACCTGTTATGTGCTGTCCCGCTTGAAATCTCGTAGCTAAACAGGCGTAGGATGGTTTATCCCAGGTAAATAAATTAGCCTGTTTGGCCAACTGGCGAATCATAGATTTTGTTAAGCCACAGTCTCTTAGTGGCGACTTAACAGATAGCTCAGCTATTGCTTTCATACCAGGGCGATCATCTACCTCATCACTGGCGTTGGTTCCATCGCATAATACAGTAAATCCATCGTGTTTAGCCTGTTCACTTATCGTTGTGAATACATGATGTTTACAGTAATAGCATCGATCACTTGGGTTGCTCGTTACATCATCATGTTCGAGTACATCAATATCAATGATTTCTAAGGGAATACCGATATATTCTGCAATTTTCTTGGCATCATCTAATTCAAACTGTGGCACAAACTGAGACTTAACAGTATATGCTTTGCATGGAATGCCAGATTGTTTGACCGCATACGCTAGATAGGATGAATCTACACCACCAGATAGAGCTACACCTACATTACCTAATGTCTTTATATACTCGATTAATTCCATTCCATACAATCCTTTAATAAATTTCTATAATCTATAGTTTTAAAATAAAAAAATAAAATAGAGCCATCACTATAGGCTCTAATATCACTCTACTATATATAGAACAACCATTAATGTATTTAGTATAAAAACTTTTTGTTCCCATTTTTCTAACTCATAAATGAGATATATATTCAGGTAATACATTATATTTTTTTCTATAAGAAAACCACTTATCATAAATAGGTTTATCTAACCTATTCGAGATAAGTGGTTTAAAATTTATAAAAATTTTTGATAAGGAGTCTTATGAATCGATATCTAACAATTTATCAGTATATATTATAAGCTCATCAGAAATTTTACACTTTGTAGTTGTTTACCTATTTCCTGTTCACAATAAGAAAATAGTAATCGTTCTAGTTCCTTCCATACAGTTCCAGGAAGTTCAATAGGTGCTGCATCACCCCATTGATAGGCCAAAATAGTTGGCATTGCGTTGCGTAATGAAAGGGATGGATTCATATGCGTATGTATCCGTAGTTCGTTCCAGAATAAATCAATTCCATCTCCGGTATTAAAAGCCTCATGTTGTGGCATTACCCCCGCTAACGACAGCATTTGCCATCCCAATATGATAGTCCCTAATCGTACATTTCGTTGACGTATCGATTTGAATAATTGACTACAGCATTAAATACATTACGGTCAACATCATACGATGCAAATAGTTCTTGTATCAGTTCACTGGCTACGGCTGCATACGTAATATTATCTAGATTCGTATCTAAAGATTCCACCACATAGGACCCATCAATTTGTGTGACTTTCACAAATTCTCCGTCCTGCACAACTGTGATATACATAGCGCTGAAGGGGCGTAAATATGATGCATTACGCAATGTTTGCAACCGTTTATGCGGAAAAGAAGCTCTAATAATACCTAAGGACGGTGTGATAAAGGTAAACACCGAATAGAGCTTGTATTTTTTTCGGCTCACCACGATGGCCGGCGTATTAAAAGCGCCACTAATCTTGTTCATGTTCATCATCCGTAACAGTTTCAGACTCAGGTAAAGGTGTTACACGCAAACGTGAAATACGATAACCTTGCATCTTAATTACTTCAAATGTATAACCATAAGCATCAACAGTATCCCCCACAATTGGAGTACGGCCTAATAGACCGAAGATATAGCCACCAATCGTATCGGAATCGGAGTCTTCAATGTGAATATTCATCATTTCAGACACTTCATCGACAAGAACCTTGCCGTCAAACTCAAAGGAGCCATCAGAATAACTCATCGTAGCCGGCAAATGAGGTTCATGTTCGTCTTGAATATCCCCTACCAATTCTTCGATGATATCCTCTAACCCCACAAGGCCTACCATACCGCCGTATTCATCGACAACAACGGCTTGGTAAATACGACGCGTTCGCATGTATTGCAGTAAGGTAGATAATTTCATAACCTCAGGAACCGTCAAGATATCTCGTTTGATGTTGCGCAAATCTTTTCTAGCCTGCTTTTGACGTTCCATCAAATCCTTAATATGTACAAGGCCTACAATATGATCCTTATCTTCCACACACAATGGGTATCTCGTATGCGATGTAGAACGAATCACCTTCATGGCTTCATCATAACCATCCTCTACGAAATACAATCCACATCTTGACGAGGCACCATAACCTCTTTTGCCATACGTTCCACAAAGTTGAAAACATTGTCTATCAACTCAGATTCTACCTGATTTAACTGACCTTCTTCATGACTTCTAGAAATCATCATGCGTAGTTCCTCTTCCGTATATACAAGGTCTAGTTCAGTTAAGTATTTTGTTTGGTAAAATTTAAGGATGCAATTAGATATTTTACTAGCTAACCAGACAAAAGGATATACAATACGACCAACGCCAACGACGATGCGACTATGCATATTTACATATTTTGTAGGGAATGATAATCCCAATGCTTTCGGTACAATTTCGCCAAAGATGAGGACGATAAGACTAATGATAATAAGCAAGATCAGGTCTAAAATATGATGAACCCATGTACCATGGATATTAAAAATATCCATGATACCTACCACAAAACTATTAAAGATATATGTGCCAGTACCTGCTAAGGTGAGAATGAAAAAGAGTATTAGAAATTGTGTAGTATTAAGGAAATACTCAGGATTTTGGTATAGCTTTAACAAGAATTGGCGATCCTTTTCATGTAGGATTTCCATATCTTCTACGTGTTCCTTGCGCAACCGTGCAAAAGAGAATTTTGCTACCACCAAAAAGTTAATTAAGAAAATACATACTATGCCGAACCCAATCGGTAACAGGGCATCTATACTGTCCATAACAATCCTTTCTAACTATAATCAATCTAAATAATCTATTTTTTATATCCCAATTCTGAAAGTATACCCGATTTATTACGCCAATCCTTTTTAACCTTAACCCATAAATCAAGATATACTTTTGTAGCCAATAACTTTTGAATATCCATGCGTGCTTCTGCACCAATCTTGCGTAGTAACGCACCTTTGTTACCAATGATGATACCCTTTTGAGAATCTCGTTCACAATAGATGGTAGCACGAATATATGTGGTTCCATCATCACGAGTCTTCATTTCATCTACATCGACAGCGATGGCATGAGGAATTTCATCACGGGTAGACAACAAAATCTTTTCGCGAACGATATCAGAAATAATCAATCGTTCTGGTTGGTCCGTAATCATATCTTCTGGGAAGTATTGAGGACCTTCTGGCAAATGCTCACCTAGCACATTAAGAAGTTCAGATAAATTTTCTTTATTCTTTGCCGAAATAGGAATGACACCAGCAAATGGATACGCATCTTGATAGGATACGATAGCTTCTAATACCTGTTCTTTTTGCAGTGTATCAATTTTATTGACTACGAGGAATACCGGTACTTTCACGCGTTTTAATTGTTCAATGATGAAATTATCTCCTGGACCTCGTTTTTCATTACCTGCCACAACAAATAGAACGGCCTCTGTTTCCTTCAAAGATTCAATGGCTGCATCGACCATGAATTCACCTAATTTATGTTTTGGCTTATGTACGCCAGGTGTATCCATGAAAACGATTTGTTTTTCTTCATCGGTGTAAACACAAATAATGCGATTACGCGTTGTCTGTGCCTTATCGGATACAATGGCAATCTTGTCGCCTATCAAAGCATTAATCATGGTAGACTTGCCTACATTTGGTCGCCCTACAACGGCTACGAAGCCGGATTTAAAATGTTCTGCTTTATTCATTATATGGTTGATCCTCTCGTACATACCCTAAATTAGAAAGCACAAATTCTTCTTCTGTGCGCATTTCTTTTTTATCTTCATCGGTCATATGGTCATAGCCTAAGATATGCAAACAACTATGTGTTGTTAAATAGGCTAATTCCCGTTCAAAACTATGTCCATACTCGACAGCTTGTTCATGAGCTCGTTCCAAGGAGAGTATCATATCCCCCAATAGGTGATGTTCCTCTTCACTGCCTTCGTAATCGTCCCCTTCATTAAGGGCAAAGGACAATACATCTGTTGGTCTATCAATACCGCGATATTCCTTATTTAGTTCATGAATTTTCTTATTGTCGCATAGTAGAATGCTTAACTCATCATCTTCAAGTCCATACACGCGGCTCACTTCATCGCAAACCTTTTGTATAACCTCTTCAATCTTAGTATCTCGGGCTATACCATCATCATAACTAATTTGTATATGCATAATTCTTATTCTTCCTTTGAAAGCTTTTGATGGTATGCATCATAGGCTTTAACGATGCGACCTACCAAATCATGACGCACCACATCTTGATCTGTAAAATACACCATATGAATACCAGACACGCGTTTTAATACCTTTTCTGCTTCATAAAGACCAGATGTCACACGCGGAGGCAAGTCAATTTGTGTTTTATCACCATTGACGACCATTTTAGAGTTATTACCTAAACGAGTTAAGAACATCTTCATTTGCTCTGCCGTCGTATTCTGTGCTTCATCCAAGATGACGAAGGCATTTTCTAATGTACGACCGCGCATGTACGCTAATGGTGCCACCTCGATTGTGCCCCGTTCCATAAAGCGTTGTACTTGTTCAATACCAAACATTTCGTGCAACGCATCATAAAGCGGACGCAAATATGGATCTACCTTATCTTGTAGTTCGCCAGGTAAGAACCCTAGTCGTTCACCAGCCTCTACGGCAGGTCGCGTCAAAATAATCTTATCTACATTGCGGTTCTTCAAGTAAAATGCGGCTAATGCAACAGCTAAGAACGGTTTTACCTGTACCGGCAGGTCCAATGCCAAAGGTGATAGTATTCTTGCGAATACTGTCTACATATTGCTTTTGACCTTCCGTCTTTGGCGTAATGCTTTTACCGCGCATCGTTACGGACAAAGTATCCTCGAACATAGAGTGAAGGGCATCCCCTTTGCCATTCATCACCATCTTAGCCGCAATGCGAACTTGAGATTCTGTAATCGTACTGCCTTCTTTATAGAGGAATACCAGTTCCTCTAATGTCCGATACAACGCCTCTACTTGAAGCTCGTCCCCTTTTATGACAACTGTATCACCACGGGATACAATATCCGCAGGAATGACTTCATTCATCATTTGTAAATATCTATTGTGTTGACCTAGTATAGATTGTGCTAAGTCATAGGTAGGAAAGGTAAATACCCGTTCGCTCATGCTTGTCCCCCATCTATAAATTTACGTACTGCCTTACCATTTAAATAATCACATAAATCGCCTTGATGTGCATCTAATTCATCCATCATATCATCGATTAAATCCTGTACACGCCACCAGCCCATAGACCAATTGGTAAATAATGTATTATCCTCTGGAGCACGTCCCACTAAACGTTGCAATACGATATCCGGATGGAGATGGCGTAAAAACTGAACAACGCGCTTCGCATACTCCTCAGCGCTAATCAAGGTAATTTGACCTTCTTCATACCATTTGGCCATCAATGTATTTTTTACAATATATAGAGCATGTAACTTTACTTGGTCAACGCCAAGGGATGATAAAATTTTGGCCCCTTCAATGGTATCCTCCATCGTATCCCATGGCAAATTTACAATCATATGTGTGGTCACATTAAATCCATAACGCTTAATGCGAAGCACTGCATCGATAAACTGTGCTAAGTCGTGGCCTCGATTGATTTCTCAAGTGTATGATAATTAACTGTTTGCAATCCTAATTCGATATATATATCCTTCTGAAGCCGCTGTTGTATATCCTGTAATACATCTAAATATTCATTGGAAATACAATCCGGTCTCGTTGCGATAGCAATCCCCACAGCTTCATCAATACAGCCTTGTTCCATATAGGATTTAAAATCCTCAATAGGTAAATAGGTATTACTAAAGTTTTGATAATAAGGAATAAACTTTTTAGCCTTATATTTAGGTCCGATGTGTGCAATATTTTCTTCTAACTGCATGCGCACCGTCATCCATGCCGGTCTATTTTCATAACCGGCACCGATTTCACCACAGAATGTACATCCTCCAACACCGGCTGACCCATCTCGATTAGGACAGGTTAACGGCAATGCAACAGGTAATTTATATACCTTTTCACCATATGTTTCTTTATAAAATTTTGACACCATCCGGTACCGTTTCGGTCTCGTTGTATCTGACATAACACTCCTCTATATCATTGTATGTTTTCAGGGCGAATGAATGGGGTCACCTCTTTATTCACATCTATAATCACTGTGAAATCCCCTTCTGGTATATGTTGAATTCCTAAATATGTTGCTGTTTCACGGCTCATGGTCATTTCCACATATTGCTGACGAATTTTACGCCATTCTTTAAACGTATAATTGGGAATAAATGTAGACGCAATCTCTTCATTACGCCAAAATGCTTCGCCTACTTGTAGCAATTCCTTCGTTTGTTTCGGCAATCCTACTGCTTCACTGCGAACCTTACCACGATAACTTACCAATGTATCATATTGCAATAATTCCGCAGCTATCGTATCACCTTTATCAAGGAAGAAACAATATAAGAATTCAATTTGGTCTATATCCTTAAGATTAACCTTATGATTGCCTTCCTTAAGCCATGCTCGTGTCATATCACAGAAATAAGTAAATGCATCCGTTTCACCGTGAATCAATTGTTGTCCAATATAGCCAAAGGTTGTTCTAAATCGTTCGCTATTATAAACGCTCAAAGACATCTTCAAAATATTTCAAGAAACGTACATCATCATAAGGTAATACATGCGTACTTAGAACCTCATATGGAGCCAATGGATCTGCTACATACTTATATTTACTCATCCGTCGTACACCAGATCCTTTTAGTAATTTTAAGAATCCTATTTGCAACGCATGAGGTTGTAAGCTAAATAAATCATTAAAAGATTGTCCAAATCGATTAAAATCCTCATGAGGCAATCCAACGATAAGATCCATGTGAACATGCGTACGTCCCGCTTGAATGATAGGACGTATAGATTTTTGAATGTATGGCCAATCATTATAGCGATTAATAGCATCTAATGTTTTCTTATGCGTACTTTGTACACCTACCTCGATTTGAATACGTCCAGGTGGCGTTTCACAGAGAATATTGGTTTCCCAATCCGTCATAAGCTCCGGTTCCATCTCTAAGTGGAAATTCATATCTGTATCGCTATCTCTCATGAACTCCATAAGTGGTCTATGATGATGAGGCGCACAGTTAAAGGTGCGGTCTACGAATTTTACTTGCTTCACACCATGATCAATAAACCATTGCAGTTCTTTAATGTACGCTCTTGTGGAAAGAATCGCACCGTATTCTTATTGCCCGATAAACAGTATTGACAGGAAAAAGGACACCCACGAGAGGATTCATAGTAAATAATCTTATGCTCTAAATCATCCATATCTGCCTCTGTATATGGGAATGGTATTGACGATAAATCAGAAACCTCAACAGCCTCTGCAGAACCTAGAATGCTACCATCTCTACGTCCTCTCACGCCAGGAATTACAGGATCTAACCCATCATTACCAAGTTTTAATGCTGTTACAAGGGCATGGAATGCTTCTTCCCCCTCACCTTGTACAATATAATCGATATTTGGACATCGTGCTAATAATTCATCGGCTGTGAAAGAAACCTCTGGTCCACCCAATACGATTTTAATATCAGGCCGTACGGCTTCACCATATCCACTACATGTAGTGTCATTTCGATATTCCAGATATAACAAGCAAAGCCTAATATATCGATATCATGTTCTGTAATATCGCTGAGAATATGCAAAACAGGCATATTAATAGTATATTCCACTATATCGTATGCCTGTCCATGGGCTTCACCATAAGCCTTGAGATATCTCAAGGCTAGTGAAGAATGTATAAATTTTGAGTTTAATGTTGATAGAACTACGTTCATAGTACCCCTTTAGCATCATCGAATGGACTTGCCACCGTCTTGTCATAATAGATATATTATACCATTAAAACAAGCCTAAGATAAAGGAGATAATAGCCCCTACTAGGATGACCACGCCAACGATGGACAAGATGATGCCGCCAAAGAATACGATAGCTGCTAAGATTGCAACTAATACAATAATCATAATGATACGGCTTATCCAACTAGAACCGCCAAAATGATATACCTTCACACGAGGGCCATAGTCTTGAAATTGCTCATACCCACTTCGGTCTTCTTCTTTTTGAGTAGGTGTAAATTCAACTTGTACAGTATCCCCTTCTTCATCAATGGTAACGCCATCAAAATCGCGGCGCTCTGTATCGCTTAGGACACGTGTCTTAGTTTCTTGTTCTTTATTTTCATTCATTGTATTTTGGTTATTCATGATATATTCCTTATCACAAAACTATTAATCAATTTTATACAATTTATTATACCATAATAGTCATGGAAACAAAATATCCCCTATGGTAAATATACCATAGAGGACAATTCGTTTATACAATATTAAGATGAACTAAGTCAAGACAGTCTTAGTCGTTTAAGAATTTTTGTAATAATTGGTTAACCATACCAGGGTTAGCACGGCCTTTGGATTCTTTCATAACTTGACCTACCAAGAAACCGATAGCTTTTGCCATTACCGCCCTTAAAGTCAGCCACTGGTTGTGGGTTATTAGCGATAACTTGTTTTACGATTTCTTCAATAGCGCCAGTATCTGTAATTTGAACAAGACCTTCTTCTTTTTACGATAGCATCAGCATCCTTGCCGGATTCCCACATAGATACGATAACTTTTTTCGCAATTTTACCAGAAATGGTGCCTTTTTCAATAAGAGCAATCATACCAGCCAAGTTTTCAGGGCTTACCTTAGATTCACCAAATGTTAAGCCGCTTTCATTGATCATCTTAGATAAGTCACCAAGCATCCAGTTAGCCACAGTCTTAGGATCTGCGCCAGCTTTCACAGCTGCATCTAAATAATCAGCCGTCTTACGAGCCATGGTAAGGATGGTTGCATCTTCACGAGACAAGCCATATTCGGATACAAATCGCGCAATTTTAGCGTCTTGCAACTCAGGCAAAGAACGACGTACTTCTTCGATTTTTTCGTCCGTAATTACGATTGGTACCAAATCTGGTTCTGGGAAGTAACGGTAATCGTTTTCTTCGTCCTTCTTACGCATGCCAAGAGTAATGCCTTGTGCATCGTCCCACGTACGTGTTTCTTGGTCTACTTTGCCGCCTGCTTCGATAAGCTTAGCTTGACGCAATGCTTCGTATTCAACAACCTTTTGAATAGCTGTTAAGGAGTTAACGTTTTTAGTTTCTGTACGTGTACCAAATTCTTTGGTGCCACGAAGGCGTACGGATACGTTACAGTCACCACGCAAGGAACCTTCTTCCATACGACCGTCAGATACTTCTAAATATTGCAAAATGGAACGCAATTTTTCAACGTATGCTCTCGCTTCTGCACCGGATCGAATATCTGGTTCAGATACGATTTCAAGAAGAGGTACGCCTGTACGGTTATAGTCAACATTAGAAGAATTAGAATCGGAAATCGTATTACCGCTATGAACCAATTTACCAGCGTCTTCTTCCATGTGAATACGTGTGATACCGATGCGTTTAGTTTCACCATTTACTTCAATATCTAAGTGACCATTCAAGCAGATTGGCAAATCGTATTGAGATGTTTGATAGTTTTTAGGCAAATCAGGATAGTAGTAGTTTTTACGGTCAAATTTGTTGAATTTAAGAATTTCACAATTCAACGCTAAACCTACTTTGATAGCAAATTCTACTACTTGTTTATTCAACACAGGCATAGCACCAGGTAAGCCAAGACATACTGGGCATACATGTGTATTTTGATCACCGCCGAATTCAGTGGTACAACCACAGAAGATTTTAGACTTAGTCTTAAGCTCTGTATGAACCTCTAAACCAACGACTGTTTCGTATTTACTACTCATAGAGAAACCTCCCCAGTTGGTGCTACTAATTGACAATCTGGACGTGCTTGTTCGAATGTGAAAGCGGCACGTAACAATGTTTCTTCGCCCATTGCAGGACCCAATAATTGTAAGCCGATTGGCAAGTTATCGCTACTCATGCCCGCTGGAATGCTAATACCAGGAATACCTGCTAAGTTAGCTGGAACTGTACAAATATCTTCTAAGTACATTGCTAATGGGTCATTGATTTTTTCACCAAACTTATACGCTGTGTTAGGGGCTGTTGGAGCCAATAACAAATCAACCTTGAGAAGGCTGCATCAAATTCATTTTTGATAACGCGACGTACTTTAAGAGCTTTCAAATAATATGCATCGTAATAACCTGCGCTCAATACATAGGTACCGAGCAAGATACGACGTTGTACTTCTGGTCCAAAGCCTTCTGTACGAGTTTTAGTAGACATTTCTACCAAATTATCTGCAGGCACACGCAAACCATAGCTTACACCATCATAACGAGCCAAGTTGGAACTTGCTTCTGCCAATGCGATGATATAGTACGCAGACAAAGCATATTTTGTGCTAGGCAAGGAAACCTCAACGATTTCAGCACCTAATTTTTTATATGTTTCAATAGCTTCATCGATAGCCTTGCGTACTTCTGCATTAAGACCATCGCCAAAGAATTCTTTTGGTACACCAATTTTTAAATTCTTAACATCGTTCACAAGCGCTTTTGTATAATCTACACGTTCGCCAGGAATGGATGTGGAATCCTTAGGGTCATGGCCAGCAATGGCATTTAAAACCAATGCAGCATCGGTTACGTCCCGTGTAACAGGTCCAATTTGATCCAAGGAGGATGCAAAGGCAATCAACCCATAACGTGATACATTACCATAGGTAGGCTTCATACCTACCACACCACAGAAGGATGCTGGTTGGCGGATAGAACCACCTGTATCGGAGCCCAATGCCCAGATAGCAGAACCACTGGATACTGCCGCTGCACTACCGCCGGAAGAACCGCCTGGTACGCATTCCAAATTCCATGGATTAGCTGTTTTAGCTAATGCGGAATTTTCTGTGGAACCGCCCATAGCGAATTCATCCATGTTAAGTTTACCTAAGCTAACCAAGTGATTAGCATGTAATCGTTCAATAACGGATGCATTATATGGAGGAATGAAATGTTCCAACATTTTAGATGCACATGTAGCAGGTTGATCTTTAATACAAATATTATCCTTAATAGCGCCAGGAATACCTGCTAATGGAGAAATAGCTTCACCTTTAGCAATTGCTTCATCTACAGCTTTTGCAGATGCTAATGCTAATTCGTGAGAATCAGATAAATACGCATGTACCTCTGGTTCCACTTTTGCTTTGTGACTAATCACTGCATTTGTTAATTCTACAGCACTGATTTCTTTGTTCACTAATTTAGTGTGTAATTCATGAATTGTTGCCACAGTGAAACCTCCTATTCTTGTACAACGCGAGGCACCTTAAAGTACCCGTCTTCTTCTTCAGGTGCATTAGACAATGCTAAGTCGTGATCTAAAGAAGGTTTAGTCTCATCTTCTCTAAATACATTATGCAAAGGAACAGCATGAGCCATTACTTCTATATCATCTAATTCTAATTCATTTAATTCTGCTACATACGTTAAGATATCGGATAATTCCTTCTCAACGGTAGCCATTTTATCTTCTTTTACTTCTAATCGGGACAGTAAAGCGATTTTTTTAATTTCCTCTTGGCTGATTTTCATCGGTCCACATCCTTTCATATCTCTTAATTATAAAGCATATGACATATATTTTCAAAATAAAGGATTAGTTTTCACCTAAATCTTTAAGTAATTCTATAAATTCTTCTTCATTGATAACGCGAATACCAAGTTCATTCGCCTTTGTCAATTTACTGCCACTATCTTCACCAGCAATAACAAGTGTTGTTTTCTTAGATACGGACCCGGTCACCTTAGCGCCGTGTTTTTCTAATAGTTTACCAGCTTCGCTACGACCCATGACCTCGAGTTTACCAGTAAGAACAACGATTTCACCTTCCATTTCATTACCAGCGGCTTCTTGTACATCTACGTCCATTTTTAAACCGGCTTCGATTAAGCCATTGATGATTTTAATATGTTGAGGGTCCTCTCGATATTCGATAATGCTATCTGCCATGGTAGGTCCAATTTCTTCCACCGCCACTAATTCGTCTTTACTAATCGTTAAAAATCTATCCACAGACTTCACAACATTAGCAATTGTACCGGCCGCTTTAGAACCGATAAGGCGAATGCCAAGGCCAAATAGTACGCGGTCTAATCCACGAGATTTAGAATCTGCAATAGCTTTCACAAGATTATCTGCCGATTTTTTACCCATACGGTCCATACTCATGATGGATTCCGTAGTCAAATGATATAAATCAACTACATTGGTAATCAATTTTTCATTGATTAAATTTTCCACAATACTTGGGCCAAGTCCATCGATATTCATCGCATCGCGAGATGCAAAGTGAATGATTTGTTCCTTTTCAATAGCAGGACAATGTTTATTGGTACAGCGAATGGCCGCTTCACCATCGCGGCGTACTGCTGGACTTTCACAAACAGGACAACGATTGGGAATTGTGAAAGGAACCTCACTGCCCGTACGTTTTTCAGGCAATACACGAATGACTTCTGGAATGATTTCAGCCGCCTTGTGAATAAGTACATGGTCACCAATGCGAATATCTTTTTCTGTAATAAAGTCTTGATTATGTAATGTAACACGACTTACATTAGTGCCGGATACAAACACAGGTTCTAATTCTCCAGTTGGCGTCAATACACCAGTACGTCCTACATTAATGGTTATATCTTTGATAATTGTTTCTACCTCTTCTGGAGGATATTTATAAGCCGTAGCCCACTTAGGGTCCTTTGCTGTTGAGCCTAACATCTCTTGATCATTAAAATCATTGACCTTTATGACCATACCATCTGTATCGTATGGCAGTTCATGACGTTTTTCGCCCCAATAATTAATAGCCTCAATAACTTCATCTACGGTATTACAAACGCGATAATGAGGATTTACAGAAAAATGGAAATCTCCAATGTATGTAACAATTCCTCTTGCGTATGAATATTAGCGCCGCTTTCAGAACCGATAGCATAGGCAAAGAACGCAAGATTACGACTTGCTGTAATAGCAGGGTCTTGTTGACGCAAGGAACCTGCCGCTGCATTGCGAGGATTGACAAAGGTCGGTAACCCTTCTTCATCGCGTTCCTCATTGATACGCTTAAATTCGCTATGTGGCATGTACGCTTCACCGCGAATTTCGATAAATTCTGGCGCATTTTCTAGGTATAAAGGAATGGATTTAATAGTACGCACATTGGCTGTTACATCTTCCCCTACCTTACCATCACCACGTGTGACGGCACGGACAAAGATACCATTTTCATAGTGCAAATTAACAGCTAAGCCGTCAATTTTCAACTCCACCACATAAGCCTTTGTTTGATGTCCCAATTCCTTCGTTACCCGTTGGTCAAAAGCACGCACTTCATCCGCACTAAACACATTGGATAAGCTGAGCATAGGTCTACCATGGACTACTTTTTCAAAAGGACCATCCGCCTTGATGCCAACCCGCTGTGTCGGAGACGATGGCACAATATATTCAGGATGTGCCGTTTCTAAATCAACGAGCTCACGATATTTTTGATCATATTCAAAATCGCTCATCGTCGGATTATCTTTTACATAATATAGATACTGAGCATGAGTCAATTCTTTTTGTAATTGTTCTATTCTATCTTTAGGATTCATAATTATCCTCTATATCATACAGTGATTGTTTTAACCTTTTTTTACCGGTGCAAACTTAGCCATGACTACCCGAACACCTTGTGTAGGGAATTCTATAGTTAACTTCATGCCAGCCCCTTCACCAGAAACATTGACGACCTTACCATTTCCCCCATTTGCTGTGAATCAGCAGTATCCCCAACCTTCCAATCAGCGATTACTTCATTGCGAATAATCGGTTTTGTTACAGGGCGACTAGCGACCGACATATGTCTTGGCACTGTTGGTTTAATATCATCAGGAATTCTTCGTTTTGCACGTAAACTATCGACGAGTTCCGCTGGAATTTCATCGATGAAACGAGACGGTAAATAACTGCTAGTACGACCAAATACGGTACGAGTTGTAGCATTAGAAATATATAATTCCTTTTCAGCACGCGTAATCCCTACGTATGCGAGGCGTCGTTCTTCTTCGATTTCCTCAGGATTCATCAAGGTACGACTATGTGGGAATAAGCCCTCTTCTAAGCCACCGAGGAATACGATAGGGAATTCAAGACCTTTTGCAGCATGCAACGTCATCAAGGTAACCTTAGATTCCTCTTGTTCAAAGGAATCGACATCATTCACTAAGGCCACTTGTTCTAGAAAGTCTTCAACAGTCCCCGTTGGATTCGTATCTTGGAAATCCTTCGCTACAGATAATAATTCACCGATATTTTCTGCACGTGCTTGGTCTTGTGGGTCTGTACTTTCCTCGAGTTGAGCCAAGTAGCCAGTTCGATCAAGAATAGCCTCTAAAATATCAAGGACGGATTTATCATCCATTTCTGCAACAAGTGTAAAAATTAAAATGCCAAATTCTTCAAGTTTCTCTTTCGTTTTACCCTTAATGGTATCGACTAAGTGCAATTGTGTTAAGGTCATAAATAAGGAAGTACCATTTTCACGTGCATAATCTTGTAATTTAGAAACAGTAGTAGCACCTATACTACGTTTAGGTACATTGATAATACGCAATAGACTCAAATCATCAAAAGGATTATATAATACGCGCAAATAAGCTAACACATCTTTAATTTCTTTTCTATCGTAGAACTTTGTGCCCCCTACCATAGTATATGGCAAAGCACGCTTAATCAACGCTTCTTCTAGTACACGGGACTGGGCATTAGTGCGATATAGGATGGCCATATCACCATAAGGTACACCGTGGATATCGTGTTTTTTTACGATAGTATCACCTATGAAAGCCGCTTCTTCATGTTCAGATTGAGCTGTAAAGTGCTGGATTTTAGCTCCTTCTACTTTATCAGTCCAAAGATTCTTTTCTGGGCGTCCTTCATTATTATCGATAACTGCATTGGCTGCATCCAAGATGATCTTTGTAGAACGATAGTTTTGCTCCAATTTAATGGATGTACAATTTGGATAATCCTTTTCAAAATCGAGGATATTTTGAATATCTGCACCACGCCATGCATAAATACTTTGGTCAGCATCACCTACGACGGCGATATTCTTCCAATGCGATGATAACAAATAAGCCAATAAATATTGAGCGTGGTTCGTATCTTGATATTCGTCGATCATAACATACTTAAACCGTTTGCTGTATTTTTCTAACACAGTAGCGTTAGATTGTAATAATTTAACAGCTACAAGCAATAAATCATCGAAATCTAATGCATTATTTTTACGCAACTCTCGTTCGTAGTACTCATAGACATCAGCTACCTTTTGTTGGTAAAAGTCACGTGCTTGCTTTTCTATAATCTGAAGCGAACATCAATTTGTTTTTGCATCGGAAATAGCACTAATCATGGCACCTACAGGATAATATTTATCATCCAGATTAAGGGCCTTCAACGCTGCCTTTATAACGACTTGAGAGTCAGATGTATCATAAATTGTAAAATTTCTGTTGTAACCTAAAAAATTATCTAATTCAAAGCGTAAAAATTTAGCACAAAAGCTGTGGAATGTACTTAGCCAAATTCGAGTTAGCTACATCGCCTACAAGGCCTTCTACACGACTTTTCATTTCCTTAGCTGCTTTATTGGTAAAATGTGATGGCTAAGATTTCATAAGGATTTACACCTTGAGCTAGTAAATATGCTATACGTACAGTTAATACCTTTGTTTTCCCTGATCCTGCACCTGCTAAAATCAATAGTGGGCCTTCGGTATGTTGTACGGCTTGTTGTTGCTCCCGATTCAAGCCATCTAACAATGATTGCATGGTATCTCCTTATCTATAACATAAAATGAGTAATTATTAATGACCATCACATATAATAAAAAAACGTTGCAAGAGCAACGTTTTTATTACCATAAATATATCGATATCCTTTATTATTTCATAGCTCCTAAAATTGGAGGTACAATTTGTTTCTTACGGGACATTGTATTTGGTAAGAATACAGCATTATCTTTTACGTCTTTACCAAATGCGTTAACTACAACGGATTCTACATCGCCGCTATAGATCAATGTTGTACTTTCATCAAGAATATTGGTAACCATAATATAGGATGCAGCATAGCCGTTAGCTGTACGAAGAGCTTCTAGAGCTGCTACTAATTCAGCTTGTTTAGCCAACACATCAGTTGTATCCATAACGGAAATTTGACCGATAGAAATCGTTTGACCTGCTTCGGAGAATTCCTTCATATCTGTACGTACGATTTCATCGTTTGTTAAATCAGAAATATCTGCGCCAGCTTTCAACATATCTAAACCATAGGAATCGATATCTACACCAGCGATGGCAGCTAGTTTATGAGCCATTTCCTTGTCTGTTTCTGTACATGTTGGAGAGCGGAACAATACAGTATCAGAAATAATAGCAGACAACATCAAACCAGCAATATTCTTAGGAATTTCTTGATTATTTTCAATATAAAGTTTAGTCAAAATTGTATTTGTACAACCTACTGGTTCCATGCGAATGAATACAGGGCCGTCAGTTTCGAAATCACCAATACGGTGATGGTCGATAACACCACACATATTCATAGATTTGTAACCATCGATGATTTGCTTGGATTCATTGTGGTCAGTTAAGTATAAATCGCCACCATTAGGAGCGAACTCTTCCCAGTTTGTAACGATTTGTGGGTGTTCGAAACCGAAATGTTCCAATGCGTATTTAGTTTCCTTATTCGCATCACCAGCACATACAGGAGTTGCAGGGGTACCCATTTGTGTTAACAAATTAGCATAAGAAATTGCAGAACAAATAGAATCAGTATCAGGGCTTTTATGACCAGCTACAAATGTTTTTACTTCACTCATGTTTATACCTCTTTTATATAAATATTTCACAATATCGCCCATGCGATAATTAAATCGTTTTTAACTAGCATATTATACCATAAAATAGTTAAAAAAACACGCCTATAAGCTATGTTATAAGCGTGTTTTATTTGTGTTATGAAATTTGGAATTAGTGATCCTTTTTACGTTTTGTAAAGAATCCAGGACCAATCTTTTCGACGATAATGAAAAGCATTGGAATGATAAAGATACCAAAGAATGTAGCTGTTGTCATACCTGCTACGACTGTGATACCCATCGATGTACGAGCACCAGAACCGGCACCAGTAGAAATTGCCAATGGCAATACGCCTAGGATGAATGCAAAGGACGTCATCAAGATTGGACGCAAACGAATCTTAGCCGCTTCGATAGCCGCATCGACAACATCCATACCGCGTTCGTCAACACGAATCTTCGCATACTCGATAATCAGAATAGCATTCTTAGCAGCTAAACCTACCAATGTTAACAAACCAATTTGCATATAGATGTCATTTGCTAATTGGAATCGACCTGTAAAATTCAACAAGAATGGTACTAATGCAGCACCAATCATACCAGATGGTACGGAGAATAATACAGCAAATGGAACTTTCCAGGATTCATACAATGCAGCAAGAATCAAGAATACAAATGTCAAGCCAAGACCTAGAATCAACATGGTTTGTGATCCAGCCTTCAATTCTTCGCGGGATTGATCGCCCCAATCATAGGTATAACCAGCTGGCAATGTTTTAACAGCTGCATCCTTCAATGCTTGAATTGCATCACCAGAAGCATATCCTTGAGCCGCAGAGCCACCAATTTTAACGGCCATAGCATTATCGAAACGCGTGATAGATGAAGGGGTTGCCGTCTTTTCTTTCGTAATGTAGTTAGCAATAGAAACCATTTGTCCCTTACTATTACGAACTGCGAGCATATTCAAGTTGTCAGCATTTTGACGGAATTGATCCTCTGCTTGAACAACAACCTTATAGTTCTTACCATACGATGTATAATCATTAACTTGAATACTACCATAGAAACCTTGCAATGTGGTGAAGATATCAGTGAGCTGAACACCATCTTGAGCAGCCTTATCACGATTGATTTCAAATTGTAAGGATGGGGATGATGTATTAAATGTGGTATACACTGTTTGAATAGCCGGATTAGTTCTAGCTTCTGCCATAAATGCCTGAGCCCGTTCAGCCATTACCTCAGCACTATCACCAGCTTTATTAATGATATACATTGTAAAGCCACCAGTGTTACCAAGGCCTGGAATGGATGGAGGATTCAAAGCTACTACACTAGCTTCAGGTACATTCTTCGCACCAAAGCCAAATACTGCACCCACCATAGCATTAACAGATTGATTAGATGATTTACGTTGATCCCCAATCTTTTTAATACCGCAAGAAACACCGAGCACTAGATTTTTGAGAGCCACCTAGAAGGTCAAACCCAGAAACAGTAAATACTTGTTCTACATTATCTTTAATGCCCGGTGTTTGCTCTAAGAAATCTTTGATTTTATCAAGAGTTTCCACGGTACGAGCAGACGTTGCTCCTGGTGGTTCATTTACAGCAATAAGGAAATATCCACTATCTTCTGCAGGTACGAAACTTGTAGGTAAGAAATGGAATACGATACCTGTACCAGCAGCAAAGACGAGTAATGTAATAACGGTTAAGCTCAGACGATGGCTCAACCGAGCTAACACCTTACCATACCAATCACTAAAACGTTCAAGGCCACGATTAAATTTATTGAGTTGACGATGAACAAAGTCTTCACGTTCATTTTGTACATGTGGTTTTAACATCAATGCACACAACGATGGTGTCAAAATTAACGCAACAACTGCGGAAATCGCCACAGAAACGGCAATCGTTAAGGCGAATTGCTTATATAAAATACCGGTCATACCGCCCATAAATGCAACAGGTATGAACACGGCGGCTAATACAAAGGCAATACCAACTACTGGGCCTTGTACATTTTTCATAGCCGCAATGGCAGCTTCTTTTGGAGATAAACCATTATATTTTAACTCATATTCAACAGCCTCTACCACTACGATAGCATCATCGACGACAAGGCCGATAGCCAATACCATGGCAAACAGTGTTAATGTATTGATGGAGAAATCTAATAATACAAACGCGCCAAATGTTCCTAGTAATGATACAGGTACTGCAATCATCGGAATCAATGTAGAACGCCAAGATTGCAAGAATACATACACTACGATGAGTACGAGCAATAAAGCTTCAAAGAATGTATGCTCTACTTCATTAATAGAGGCACGTACGAATTTCGTATTATCTACGACTTCGTGATATTCCAAATCTTGTGGGAAAGACTTGAGACTGTTCTTGCAATATTTTTGAACATTTGAAATCGTCTCTAAAAGCATTTGCATCATTTTGTAAAGAAATGGCAAAACCACAGACGGACGATGTTCAACAAATAAAAATCTCACCAGATGGAGCATTTGGATCGCGATATGAAGACTTAGCGACAAAAATCGTACCCTTTTGCGCCCACATCAATACGAGCAATATCCTTTAAATGTAATACAGTACCATTAGAGTTCTTGATAACAATATTACCAAATTGTTGCTCTGTCACTAGACGGCCATCAATTTTAATTGGATACTGGAATGCTTGTTCTCCATTGGTAGGATTTTTACCAACTGTACCAGCTGCAGCTTGTACGTTTTGCGCTTTAATAGCAGATGTTACATCAGACATGGTAATGCCCTAATTTTTGCATCTTGCTAGAGATCAACCAAATGCGCATTGCATAGTCAGAACCGAATTCTTGAACGGAACCAACACCTTTTACGCCCTTAATGGCATCCATCAAATAGTTTGTACCATAGTTTTTAAGGAATGTACTATCAAAGGTACCATTTGGAGAATTCAAGGAGAAAATGTACGCCATATCGCCAGAGGATTTTGTCGTTGTTACACCAACTTGTTGGACCTCTGAAGGCAGTTGAGCTAGCGCCGCTTGCACTACGGTTTTTGGGTATTAACCGTATCCATATCGGGATCACTACCTTGATTAAACTGTAATGACAAAGAATATGTACCAGTACTAGCACTATCAGATGTCATATAGTCTAAATCTTGAACGCCTACAATTTGAGACTCAATTACACTGGCTACAGTATCATTCAGTACTTGAGGCGTAGCACCTGTATACATGGTACTAACACGTACACTTGGTGGTGAAATTTGTGGATATCGAGCTACCGGAAGATTAACCATTGAAAGCAAACCGATTAATGTAATCATGATGGCAATAACAATGGCAAAGATAGGTCGATTAATAAAGAATTTCGACACGTCTTACCTCCTATTGTTTAGCTGTTTCAATTTGTGTTTTAGACAATTCAGTGGCTTGTACCTTTGCACCATTTTTAACCTTAGTTAAACCATCTACAACGATTTCATCACCATTTACAAGACCAGATTTAACGATTGTGAAAGCCCCTGTAGTGCCACCAAGTTCAACAGCCTTTTGAGATACTGTTCCATCTTGACCGATGACATATACAAAGTTTTTATCCATAATTTGTAAAATAGCTTTTGTAGGTACCAAAATGGCATCCGTTAATTTTTCACCAGGAGAAATAACGGTAGCAAACATATTAGGTAACAATAAAGTGGTCAGGATTAGGGAAGGAAGCTTTCAAAATCAACTTACCTGTGGAAGGATCTAATGTTCTTGCCGCTTGAACAACAGAACCTACTTGATTATATTCCTTGCCATCAGCTAAGCGTAATTTCAAATTAAGACCGCTGTTTTCATCACCAGAACGAGTAGCCATAAATTCAAGATACTCTTGTTCAGTCATGCTAAATTCAACAAAAATAGGATCTACAGAATCGATGGTTACCAATGTCGTAGAGCCAGCATTAACAAATGTACCTATATCAACAGCATCCATACTCAATGTGCCGGAATATGGTGCATAAATGATAGTATCACCCAAGTTATCTTGCGCAATCTTCAATGCTGCTTGTTGTGCTTCTACAGCTGCTTTAGCTTGCTCTGCAGCAGAACGTTGAGTATCTACGCGTTGGCGTGCAATCGCATCTTGACTTGCCAATGTTTCGTAACGACCTAAATCAGTTTCTGCATTTTGATAATCTGCATTAGCTCTTGCTACATTAGCTTCCGCTGTTGCTACATTGGATTCATATTGGCGAGAGTCGATGCGATATAAAGGTTGACCAGCTACTACTTGGTCCCCACCTTTAACAAATTTTTCCACCACATAACCAGTAACACGAGCATGTACAGCCACAGAATTTTCTGCCTTAACCGTACCCGTATAGGTTTGATCAACTTGTGCGTTTTGCGATACGATTTTATACGAGTTTACCGCCACATCAGCTGATTGCTGTTGTTGGCTACCACAGCCTGCCACCAGTAAAGCAGATACTGCTAATACTGCTAACATGCGTGAATATCGAGACTTCATTACATGTACTCCTTTTCGCAACACTAAATTTTATAAGATCCAAATTCATAAATATCTCAATATATTGTACTTTATTCCCGATTAGATAGTCAAGATTTCTATGTCCTATAAACCTCAATGAGCTAGATATTATCTATGTTTATATGCATTTCAATTGTGTACAATTTCACACTATATTTTGTTGACTTTTCATAAAAATTTGTGTACAAAAGCATACCGAAGACTTAGTATCACTACACGATACTAAATCTTCGGTATGAATCATCTCATGGTGGAGATGAGGGTACTACTCTTATAAATCTAGTATTTATCTATATTGATATGTAGTGTACCCTTCATGGTGAAACTACATGGTGAAACTAAATGAAGGAATCTTTGTCTCTTTCTAATTTGTCCCAATAAAGTTCTCGCCCGTTATAATAGGCTCGTCTTACATCGTTCATTAATTGTTTGAATAATTCGACTCACCTATTTCTTCCGTTCTTTTTACACAAATTATTATTATTGCTTACCGCAAAATTACAAAATATGCTCTCAAGTTAGAATTACCCACAGTACTTAAAGTAAAAAGAAAAAATCCAGGCTTTTCATTGTGTTCTATATAATCATTTTAAATACTCGACCTGCTCTTCGAAAAAGACCATAATAGCTATTCTCCAAAATTCTACCGTATGACACATTTATACAAAATGGATTATCTAATTTAAAAAGTTTTTGATCGTCACAAACAACATTAACCATATGCACTAATCTATCACCTGTTGACAGACGAGCTTCTGATAAAAATGAAACCATCTATATCTGAATTCCATTCTATATTATATCCGATTCTTTATAACTTTCATAGCTTTCTTAACTTTATCTCTAAAAGACATATAGACTTCATTATCATATTTCAAATCTGATGGCTCATTATCGATAACTCTTACATTATGACTGGAAGTCTCTTTATCACCATAAATTTCTTGCCCGTCACAATAGTATTCTCTTGCTCCGTCCATTAATCGTTTAAATACTTCGGCTTCACCTAATTCTTTCGTCGCTTTACACAAATTATTATTGTGTCTATTATCACATTACAAAAACACTCTCAAGTTAGATTTTCCCACAGTGCCTACAGTAAAATAAATTCTAAACTTTTTAGCTCTTTATGAAAAATAGTTATTTAAATACTTGACCCGCTCTTCGTAATCATTATAATCGCTTCTATCAAAAAACAATACCGTATGACACAACTATATAAAATGGATCGATTTTAATTCAAGAAGGTTTTGATCGTCACATTCAACATTAACCATATACGATGAGCAACCATCTGATAGCGAGCCTTCTTCTGATAAAATGAAACCATCTATATCTGAATTCCATTCTATATCATATCGATTTTTATAACTCTCATAAGCTTTCTGAGACTTTATTTCTAAATGATATATAGACTTCATTTTTTATATTTCCAGATCGATGGCTCGTCATCGATAGCTCCTATATTATGATTGGAAGTCTCTTTGTCGTTGCTACTATCGATGATCCTGCATTATAACTTGAAGGTTCTTCGTTGCTGTTGCTATCGATAGCTACATTATCATGATTAGAAGTCTCTTTATCGTTGTTACTGTCAGATGAAGATGGAAATGCCCATTCAAGTATTTTTAAAAACTAAGCCATATTATCAACACAAAAATAATTATCCCCATACAAAACTCCTTTATAAAACACTACACAACTTCACGTTAAATTCATGATATCATATCGGATATAAAAAGAAAAGCCCCCGCCGGTAAGTGGCGAGGCTTAACATTATTAACTACATTTCGTTAATTTTTCTTTTGTACACAATTAACGATACTGTTAATACTATTATTTAATATAGATATATAGACGGTTGCGAATCTTAACCCAGTAAGAAGAAGTCGTTTTAATTTCGTCTTCTAATGGATTAATAATACTAGTCATTTTCTGCTTTGAGAGAGCTTTTAATATCGTCGAATTTAAGACTTTTTAATAAAGTAGTAACAACTCATACATTCCGACACACTCATATCTCATTACTAGCCGAGAAACAAACGCCTCTTAAAACGATTATGGCTCGCGTCGGACATAATGAACCTAAGACTACCCTATTCATCTATACACGTTACGGATGCTATGAAGGAACAAGAAAAAAACAGATACTCGATTCGATCGATATTATGGCATAATTAGGCCGGCATTTTGCCGGTCTTTTTCAATGTAAGGTACTTATAAAGTACCGTATTTACACTACTGAGGGTTTTTAAAAAAAGTGTCTCGTGGGGAAATCATGGGGAAATCATGGTGAAATTTCAAGCGATCGAATGCGTATTTAAGCGAACATATACGAACACTAAAAGCCAGAAGATTAGGTAACTACTGGTTTTATCCAGTATTTATGTATCTTCTAGCTTTAGCTTGAATATTGGTGGAGATGAGGAGAGCTCGAACTCCTGTCCAAAAGCGTTGCCATATAGACTTCTCCGAGCACAGTCTATGATTTAAGTCTCAAGTACCTATCGCTCACAGACAAACCACAGTACTCCAGTTCATGTTGTCTCGCCCTAATTCATATGAACGACTAAATTAAGTCGACCTACGGTTTGACGTCCGTTCACACTTGGTAGGCACAAGTATGAGGGACGTAGCTCATGCAGCTAATGCAAAATTTTTCTTCTGCGTTTAAATGTTTTTCCCACCGTTTAACGGCCCAATGGAACGCCGACTCGCTATCTATACCACACTCGCCCCTGTCGAAAACCTTTACATCCCCATGGGTTTGTTGGTTTATCTATCATACCCCTAATGTATATTCATGTCAACTAGTAATTCATGCAGCGTTTGCGCTACATAATCAAGTTGTTCTTTACTATGAGCGGCTGTAACTGTCATGCGTAGCCGACTTTCACCAACAGGAACCGTAGGAGGTCGAATCGCTGTAATAATAATGCCTCGTTTCTCTAACTCACGAGCCAATGTTAAAGCTCGTTCATTCTCGCTCTACCACAATTGGGAATATCGGCGTTTCGTCATCACAAACAATGCCCATAGCCTGTAATTTATGTGCCATATATACAGTGTTATCACGTAATGTATCAACCACAAATGGTTCATCATGTACAATTCGTAGGGCCTCTAAAGCAGCACCGATATCAGCCGGGGACAAAGCTGTAGAAAATATAAAGCTACGACTATAGTTAATCAGGTATTCTATTAATTCCTTACGACCCGCCACATAGCCGCCAACAGAACCTAAAGCCTTACTTAAGGTACCAAGCTGTATATCTACATCGGTAAGACCAAAATGATGAGCCGTTCCGCGTCCATTTCCGATGACACCGGTCGCATGCGCATCATCTACCATAAGAAGAGCATTATATTCCTTACTTAACTCATACAGCTTATCTAATGGTGCAATATCTCCATCCATGCTAAATACACCATCAGTAATGATCATTTTATACGCCGATTTGTAATTCTTAAGGATATATTCCGCATGTTCTACATCTTTATGTTTATACCGCTCAATATGAGCTCCACTAAGACGACATCCATCGATGATGCTAGCATGGTTCAATTCATCGCTAATAATGACGCTATTCTTATTCATTAGGGCCGTAATCGTACCGACATTAGCCATATACCCCGTATTAAATACGAGAGACTGCTCTGTTTCTTTAAAATTTGCTATGGCGATTTCCAACTCCTTAAACAATGGAAAGGATCCCGATGTCAGTCTAGCGCCACCAGATCCGGTACCATATTGTTGAATTGCTTGAATGGCCGCTTGTTGTACACGTGGTTCATGGGTAAGCCCTAAATAATTGTTAGATGCCATCATGATATACTCGCTATCACCGCGTTTTACACGCACCGCATCTAAAAGGCTCATAGGTCTTAATCGTTCTCTTATTTTTGTTCTTGTTCTTTAGCCTCTAGTTTTTTTCTGAAAGTCTTGATAATAATCCACGTTACCACCGTACCAATACTGTTGTATTTTCTAAATAATCGACAATTTCACGAATAGGCTTATCGGTATCTACAAAAAATACACGGCCCCCGATAGGATTTCCCATTTCTTTCATATTCGGAATGCGATGATATATGCCATTACACGCCACATACCCCACTGTATAATCAGGATCATCGGACCAACAAAGTTCGCCTACAATCCCTGGACAAGATTGTACCTTTGTAGCCAGTACAAGGGCTTCACGCATGTGCACATTCATAGGTCTTGTTTCGTTGCCACACGCATCCATATGACTTACACGAACACCGCGCATAGTGTCTTGATCCAATCGCATACCTGTATCTGCATTCATTAGAATAGCACCACGCATATTTCCAGGCAATTGTCCTAGTTCTGTGAAAGCATTTTCTACTGCTTTATGGCTCACTACAGACTGTAGTAAGTTTTTTGCTAATTCATGTGATTCTTTTACCGATGCAGTCTCATGTTCATCAACATCAATACAATCAACATACGTAATATCCTCATCGTGAACCGCGTCTATACGAATATTTATAAAATCTGATTTTCCTTTACTATGATGCAATGCACGATGAATTAAAGAGGATGCTACAGATTCTAAATCACTTTCTTCCACAATGCGTTCAGCCCCAGATATATGGCGTCCCCCTTCTTCATGAGGTCCCCCTTCTGCACCGCGCATACGAATACTATATAGCCCCATCATTACACAACCTTTCGAGGGTGCACTATGTGTAGCTGCTGATACAACCTTTTTAAATACAGCAGTCATAATAGGCGCCACAATAGCGGTAAAGATTATACCTGGTACAGCAAGCATAACCATAGCTAGAGCACCTTTACCAACATAGACGGATAGTGTTAATCGAGCCACTGTAGACGCAATAGGACCACTTAGGATTACACCGAGCATATGATTTTTGCAAATCCATAATAAGAAACCAACGACCAATCTAAACTGCATAGCAATAGCAACACTTAGAAAAATTTTTGCGTCCCCAATGCCAATCCGATAAAAGGTCGGATAAACAACCGCTGATGATGTACTTTTTAAATCCAAAAGGCCACGCAAATTGCCACCGCTAGTGGAGCCGATAACTGGAACTCAATACCCGGTACGAGATTTGGAATCTTGATAGCTCCTAAGATTGTAATCATAGCTGTTAGAATACCGATTTCTGTGATTTGACGAATTTGACTCATAGTATTCACCTCTTCATGTACTTACATTGTCAACTAAATAAATCACTCTTTGTTTACATTATATATATGTGATATTTATCAACTATATCTTTTTATAAAGTTAACAATAATTATACAAAAAGCACCTCAGTTGATATCTCCTATTTTACTTATTATCTAATGTAGAGATTAGATATCAACTATAAGATGCTTATTGGCTTATTACTTAATATTTAATTTTTACTAATTATTTAAAAACAAAATAAAGAATGTCATTTAATGCGCCGTCATCTTGAACCTTGGTCATTCTCATTCCTGAAATTGATGTATACCGATAATACCAATTACCATAATAATTTTGTTGAAAAACTATAGAATCCATTTTGTAGTTACCACTAGGATATACATATTTACAAACAGCTACATAATAATCATCACTATATTTTTCTACATTAGTAACCCATACAGATACACCATCGCTATAACGATTTATATAATAATCTGCTGCATTCATGTGAACTCATCCCAAAGTTAAAACTAAAAAAATAAAGTTAATATAGAAATAGTAAATAATCCCCAAAACCTCTTTTTAATCATAATAAAAAAATCTCCAACTAATCAATTAATACTTATGTGCTTGTTTATCTAAAACAACTTTCAAGACCTGACTAGCCTCATAAGAATCAGATACTTTACCACTAACAATTTTTACGACCATCAAACATTTTTATAATACCAATCACCTGTATCATAAGCAAATGAATATCGATCAACAAACATCATCATGGGATACACAACTTTTACAATGGCATATATATCAGCAGTTTTAAAACCACCAATATAATTTGTATCTACATAGTAATTAATAGTCGTGTTACCAAAAGCTTTACTATACACCCATACATCAGTAGCGGAAGCATAGGAAGGATTAATGGAAGAAAAAAACCTAGTAATAACCCTAAAATAATTAATAATTGTATTTTTCTCATATCATTATCTCCTCATATATTATATTGAAACAATATATCTAATGATTCAACACATAATAAAGAATATCATTAGACGCATCATCATTTTTGTACTAAAAGTCATATCAGGGTCATTTCCATATCCATAATACCAATGACCATCTGATTTTACGTTGGAACACAAGAGTTTCTTCATCATAGTTTCCTTTTGGATATACAAATTTTATATCTGCTATGTATTTATCTCCATCATTACCCATTTTATCTATATCTACAACCCATACAGAAACACCATCACTATAAGTATCAATATAATAATCTGCAGCATTAACATTTGTAAAAAAACGCCAATACCAATAGTTAATACAGTTATTAAAAACCAATATACTTGAATACTTAAGTATCTTAATCTTCAAACTAGTTCTACTCCTTTATTTATAAATATAATAGGCTTACCAAGAATATATTAAGAACTCATAACTACAATAGATCTAACTTTTTTTCCATCATGATGAAAAATATATTCCATTAATATAATCTGAAGCCGCTTGCTGATACCCATAAAAAAATAGTAATCTTTATAGATAAAATCTGGTTGACCATAAACAGCAATAACATCTTTTTAAGGAATCACCAACGGCAATACCTCTTGCGGTAGTAGCATCACGATTAGTTACTTCAATTCTATCTACTATATAATTATCACCATAATATTTACCAATACCACGATCAGGATAAAATTTAATTCCACCATATTGTAAATACTCATTATTTGCATATTGCGGTGTTCCTAAACTGTTTTTAATAGCATAGACAGTTGCCCCCAATGGCACACCAGCTATTTTAAGATCCTCTTTCGGTAATAAATGACCTATATTATAATTTTTTCTATCTACAGATGGCGGTGCATCAGTACTTACAGTATCTAATGAGTTTTCTAAACGTCCCCACGCCTTAGAAAGCCAACTAGCATCAACAACTGTTGGTAAACTTGAAATTAAACATGTACCTAATAGAGCAGTTAAAATTATTTTTTTCATAGTGCACTTCCCTATACAAATTAATTAATCCCAAAATCTTTCTTCAAGGTAGCTAATTTATCATAGAATTCATCATATTTTTTTCCACCTTCATCAAAACGATAGGTGTTACCAGCAGCACCATCATACATAGCATTAACGCGCTGAATTTGAATATTTTGTAACTCAATAATGCGTTGTTTAACAGCAGGTTCTAAATCCTGGAATTTTGTAGATTCATTATTAATTTCACTAAGAGTACGTTCACGACTCCAATGGCTTGTACTATATCCCTTTACATGGCCTGCATTAATATCATCTGCTAAAGATTTTAATAACGCTTCACCATTCATAAGTGTATCAATAGCATTTTTAACTTGTGTCTTATTTAATTCTTTTTTTGCATCTTCTTCTTTCTGCTTCTTATCAGCTTCAGCCTTATCTTGAGCCTCTTTAGCTTTTTGACTAGCTTCCGCTGCTGAAATTTTTGCTTGTTCTGCCTGATTTTGTTGTAAGTAGTAACTATAACCAAAGTAAGTTCCACCACCAACAACAAGAACTGCAGCAACAGCAATAGCAGCCAAAATAATGTTTTTATTTTTATTTTGAGCTGGTACTGAATTAGGAACATAACTTAAATTGCGATTTGCCATATTATTTGAGATTGAAGTATTAGACTCCTCCACTGCTTGATTTTTTCCACACGAAGCACAAAACACTGCATCATCATCCATTGAGCTACCACAAAATCTACAAAATTTACTCATTTCATTTCTCCCTATTCGTTAATCTTCTCTGCATTAATTTGAATGGTAATATCAGTAGGATTATCTTGCTTAACAATACCATATGATTTACCTTCAACAGTTATAAAATCCCCAATATTTAAACCATTTAAGCTTTTTACCAATTTAGGATCTACATCAATCATGACACTATATTTTTTTCCCCGCTGCATCGATTTGATAAATTACAATACCGTAATTATTAGTGTTTTTTTAAATTGGAATTTATCTACAACCTTACCATTAATAGCTATTTTATGATCTTTGTATTTTGTTTCAGCTGAAGCTTGATCTCTAATATAGTCATCAGCCATATCTTTAGCTTTTACGCTAATTACTGTTCCATTTGGACCCGTAGACCCTGAACTAGAATGTACTGCAATAGCAATGCCAATTATAATAGCTAATAACACTACAGCCCCTATAACATATTTAACAATTTTATTACTGCCAGTTATACTATTCTTGACCTGTTGCATTGTAGGTACATTCATTTCATAGCCACACTTTGTACAAAAGCGTGAATCAATAGGAACAGCTGCTCCACAACTAGGACATGAATTTTTATCCTCTGCAGCACCACATTTTACACAAAATTTAGCGCCTTCTTTCCATTCAGCACCACACCTAGTACACTGTCTCATAATAAACTCCCCCTACTTCCAATTAACTTTATTATCCACTTGCCTTGCTATAGACCTAAACGATTCTATTGTGCCAGTTCTAGAATCATATCCATCTGAAAGCAATACTAATATGTAATAATCATTACGATTGGCATTATAAATTATGCCACCATCATGATATACTCCTGCCAATTCACCAGTTTTATGAGCGATGATACGATTCGGCAAAGCTGCTGAAATACATTCAGTATCAGTTTGTCCCAATAAATAATCAATCATTTGTTTATTTGACAAATCCGAAGCCATTTTCCCTTTAGCTAACTTTAAAAACCAGTTTCCTAAATCTTGTGCAGATGTATAATTTTCAATTCCTTTATCTATAGCGTTTAAATCCATCATTTTCCGATTTAGTTGTGTATCTTTATAGCCTTGAATTGCTATATAAGAATTGATATTTTTCCAATCCCAATTTATCTATCAAAATATTAGTAGCCGTATTATCACTTTCAGTTATCATTAATCTAGCAATCGTATCAATAGAAAGTACTGATCCACTTTCATACCCATTCAAGACACCAGATCCGCCAACCTTATCAGATGGTTTTTAATACATACACATCCTGTAATGAAATTTCACCTTTATCAATTTTTTTCAAAAAGATAGCTTAAAATATATACTTTAATCATACTAGCTGCTCTTACACGATGTAATTGAATCGTATCACTTTCACCATCCATATATATATAAGCACTTTCCGATGGATTCAAATGTAGGTCACCCCAACTATTATATTGGTAGGTAATGTAGTATTAGTCGTATTATCTATATTATTTTTGCATACTAACACTATTATCCAAATTAGATATATCTGGTAATGAATCAGATTTATTACAACCAGATATACCAAGACATATAACCATACCAAAAACACAAACCAAGAAATGGTTTAACACCTTGTAACTTAAAAATCATATTCTCTAACTGATACTCTCCCGATAAATCTCCCTAAAAATTTATCGTATTAAATACCTGCAAAACAGCACTATAATACGTATTAAAATCTGCCGTAAAATATCCCCCATGATGTAATGCAGCAACATAGTTATATAAAGAACTAGCATTTGTCATGCCATCTTCTCTGTAGTAAGTCAAATAATTACCAAAATAATTGGCAAAATCAATAAAATCAGTAAAATGTCTCCAACTACCATCAGAGGCCATAACGCCGCCTAAATTATGATGACTAGCTTGCAGTTGAGATGTAAATCCTTCAGTTTCTATATACCATTGCGTATAGATAAATTTAGGATCTACATGAACGCCATTTTCAGCAGCTTTTTGTGCAGATATTTTTGCTAAGCTATAGAAATATTGATTAACTTCCACTTTGTAACCCCCTAATTATATGTCAGCACTTGCACTAACACGTTTTGGATTGGTTCGGCCATTACTATCTTTCGATGATTTAGATAGCATATCCGCTTTAATTTGATCATGAACAAACTTAGAGTATTCTTTAACCCCCAAATCATTTGGATGAATACCATCATCACCAAGCCAATCTCTATGTTTAGCAGCTAAGCTAGCCCAATCAATAATAACAATATTAGGATGATCTTTAGCTAATTTTTCTAAATACGCATTATTCTCATCTATCCAACTGATGCCTGGTGCATAGTTGTTAATCCAATAGATTTTTCTATCTCCTAAATACTCAACCAATGCTTTAGTTTCTTCTTCATAATATCCTGTAATTGGACCATTAGTACCAAGGCCAACAATAACAACATCACCTAATCGACCTTCTTTATTGATACCTTTAAAAATATCTAAACCAGCCCCAACATATCGAGAAACCTTAGCATCAATATAGATTCCTGCAAAATCATTTCGGAGTGCAGGTGCAGCTCCAAGCATAACAGAATCACCAACTGCTACAATATTAACCATTTCTTGAGGATCTTTTACATCAGCTAAATTCACTTCTTTATTTTTTTCATTCGCACTAGCTTGTGAAAGTGCATTCGCTTCTAGACGTGCTTGTAAATCATTCATATCACGTTGTTTGTCTGCCGGAGCCATACAAAAAGCAATACCACCAGCCAGAATAACTAAGATGCTACTGGTGTCACAACTTTTACATAGTAAGATTGAATCGCTTTGAAAAATTCAGACCAAGAAATTAATGAATTAAACCATTTAGTAACAGTATCAATCCATATTGTTAATAAGAAAACAACAGCAGTCATCGCTGTATAGTACCCAATTTCATTTCCAAAGAAATTCAAAAGCTCCAATTTTTGGAAAATATAAATTACTGGATATTGCCATAAAAATAATCCATAACTATGATGACCTAACCATTTCAACAAAGGCATATCAAAAAATTTGCCAATTGTCAGATATGTTTTCTCTACAAATAACACCATTAGTGCAAATAAAATGGTAAATACAGGCATCCAAATAATATATGTTATAGGATCTTGTCCATTTAATTTTACATATGCCACAATTAGTGCAAGAGTACTAGTAACTAAAAATATAGAGCCAAAAGTCTTTTTAAACTTAGAAATATGTGTTGATGCTTTAACATCCACGTATCTTAATCCTAAAACAGCACCCAATAATAAAGCCCATACACGCGTATCTGTGCCAAAATAAACACGAGATACATCCACACCGGGTTGATACATAATAGGCATAATTGAGCCCAATCCAAGTGCAATAATCGTTAAAACGAGAAGTGCAATACGAGTTGATAACAAACGACTTAAATTACGATATAACCAAAATATAATTGGCCAAGCTACAATATATTGCAATTCAATCCCCATAAACCACATATGCGTAAATGGCGATGTATTAGCTAGACGTGTAAAGTAGTCAGCATTTTGAGATATTTGCCACCAATTGTTATACCCTAATAGAATAGAAATAACTTCAGCCCGTATACCCGCTAATGTTTCAGGCACTAGTGCATATAATGTTCCCAAAACAACCATAATCATAATAATTAATGGCAAAAGAATACGTCTAACCCTACGCTCTGCATAAGTTTTTACACTATATGTTCCTTTTTTATATTGATTCGCAGTCGTAAATGCTAATAAATATCCTGATAGCAAAAAAAATAAGGATACACCTAAAAATCCACCTGTTACGGAATTAGGAAACATATGGAATAGGGTGACACCTATAATTGCTATCCCCTTCAAACCATCTATGCCTTGAATTGTATCCTTTACTTTCTTTGTATTTTTTTCATAATACCAATAAAATTATTCTTATTTTTGATTTAGAACTCCCATATCTCGATTCATAACTTTTTACCCCTCAAGCTAATCGATATATCATAGGTTTACTATAATTTATACATTAATTTTTAGATAAAGATATTTAATTCCCCAAAACATATAAACCTATGACTATAAATATACACTACCCACTAATAGTTAAATCTATATAGTAAGATATTTTTTTATAAGTATAGCATATTGATATGTTTGAAATCCATAAAATAACTGTTATTTTAACTTATAAATTCATATTATATTCATATTTTTTTATAATTTTATAATCATTAATATTTCATTTATAACTCATGTTCTACTTGAATATTTATAAACAAACCACATAAAATATTCCAACGATAAAAATGGATGCATTCCTATAAGATATAGGAATGCATCCATTTCTGTTTAAATAAGAATATATAACTAAAAATATAAATGTATATATTAAAACTTATCGTTATAAAGTTTAAAAATTGATAGTATTGAATACTTGCAACACAGAACTATAGTATGAATTAAAATCTGCTGTCAACTTATACTTTATATAAGGTTAACAATTTATGTAAAAAAAGCACCTTATTAACGAAAGGTGCTATAAAAACATATATATAATTACTTACTATTGCCTAATCAATGTATATTTATTTTCATTCCCCTCTGTTGTACCATTATAATAGGTTATACCATTAACACCATATCGAATGGCATATGTTATACCACCACCACCATCTTTAGTTCCTATGACCTCTACTGTTCCTACAGTAGGTACAGTAATGGTTTTAGGCTCATGTGTAATCATAAAGGAGTCTGTTATAGGGCTACCATTAACTTTAATTTGAACATAGTCTCCGTCTACAGCAGCATAATCCCAAACTTGAATAGTATTTTCTTTGTCTTGAGATGAATGAACCAATGTAATATCACCACCTACATAATTATCATCCTTAGATAATAATTGTGTACCAACCGCTAAATCAGTAGATGTTCTAGTAGTCAAAGCTTGCTTAGCAGTATCACTTGTATCTACTTTATTATTTTTCTGTTGAAAGTTAAAACTTATAATTCCGGATATCAATGCAATCGCAGCAAAAAATATTGCCCCGTTTTTCATATGTTTTAAATTCATCTTAGGAACGTTAATTTTGTGGTCTTTAATATCCAATGGTTCAATACGTTCTATATGTTCTTGACCTTCATTAATACTAATACTATTCTGATTCGTATTACTTTGATCTTTAAATTGTTCCATGAAAACTATAGCTCCTTATTAATTATATGTCTCTAAAATCTTATTAGATTTTTGAAAAATATAAACTCATTAAATATCTACACCCAAGTACTTGAGTAAACATTATAATTACAACTACTATATGTCGAAATGTAGACGTTACAGACAACCCTTCTACCATAATTAACTCTGCTAAAGCTACTATCAAACCATTAACTAATAACATCACACAAAATGGATATAACCACGGTAATTTATAATAACACTTCCTAAATACTGGAACCCAACCCGTAATAGCCATTATAAATCCTGCAAATGAAGTTATAGCAAACCCTACATTATTCGTATGTGCAAAATCCAGAAAGTGCCATTGGAATAATCTCACTAAATACAATCATTAATTGTGAAAAAAATTAATATTAAAATCATCCAAATGAATACTCCTAAAAACCATACAATAGCAATTAAATTAGAAATCAATCGAATCATCTAAACACTCCTTATATCATCTGCAGTAATAGTTATTAATGCTTCTGTAGTAATATCATCATTAACACTTAATCTTAAAGCTTGATTATTTAGACTTTTTTTCAAACACATTTCGTACATATCGTCCATTACCAAAATGTGTGTTTTCTTTTTGCTACTTTTATTTTTATCTTTAAGAACATCTTGAGCCTCTGTAGTTAATATATATCCTTGGTTATGATAAAACTCAAATGCAATATGCATAAGTTCATCAGTAGTATAATCGGAAAAGTCAATAATATTAGGAAAACGAGATTTTAAACCTGCATTCTTTTGTAAAAAATAATCCATATCATCACTATACCCAGCCAATATAACTACAAGTCTATCACGATAATCATCCATCATTTTAACAAGTTTATCGATGGCTTCTTGACCAAAATCATTTTCGCCGCCTTGAGCTAATGCATAAGCCTCATCAATAAATAAAACACCATCTAATGCAGATTCTATTACTTCTTCTGTCTTTATCGCAGTCTGACCTACATATCCTGCAACCAAACCTGAACGATCAATTTCAATAAGTTTATTAGTACGAATTACATTCATATTAAATAATACATCTGCTATCGTTCGAGCCATCATAGTTTTACCAGTTCCAGGATTGCCTTTAAATATCATGTGCATAGTTTGAGTTGAATTATCCACAACACCTCTTTTCTTACGTTCTGCTTGAATCAAAAGTCTTGCATTTAAAGAGCGGATATATGTTTTAACTGATTCAAGACCAACTACACCAGATAAAGTTTTTTTCAAGATCAAATTGTTTACTATTAGTATTGTTCGATTTTTATATCATTAGATTCTATCGTTATTAAATCTTCATTTGTAAGTTCTTTAAATACTACTCTTTCACTTTGTTTTCTAATAATTTCTTCAACAAAAATTTCTAATCATACGAGCATTTCCTGATGAAGTTGTGGCATGATGTTTTTTTACAGCAATTTCTTCTTCAAATACTACTTCTGCTCGAAGAAAGAATAAATCCACGAGACGTAATCATACATTTACCAATATCCAATAAATCATGAACAGAATAATCTGGGAAATCAATTATTAAAGGAAACGCGATTCTAAACCAGAATTACTTTTTTTAAAAATTCCTTCATTTCTTTTTGCATAACCTGCTAAGATTACAATGATTTCTCCATGATAATCTTCTATAAGTTTTACTAAAGTATCAATACACTCTTGGCCAAACCCACTTTTTATCATTAGCAATACTATATGCTTCATCTATAAATAGTATCCCTCCTAATGCAGATTTAAATATCTCTTCAGTTTTTTTAGATGTTTGTCCTACATATGATGCAACCAAACCACTTTTATCAGTTTCTATTAACTGGCCACTTTTTAGTACGCCCATAGATTTAAACATATTAGCCATAATCCGTGCCATCATAGTCTTACCTGTGCCTGGATTACCACTAAATATCATATTAAAGGCCTGCGATGTATCAACTAGAATATTTTTATCTCTTCGTTTCTTATTAGCTTGTAAAACAGCATATTGTTGACGAATTATAGATTTTACTGTTTCCATACCAATAACATCTGATAATTCTTTTTCCAAATCAAAAATCAATTTTTTTATTAAAATCAAAATCTTGTGGTATTAATATTTCTATATCAGAATTAGGATTATCTAATATACGTTTACCTTGTTGAAGAATAGCTGCTTCTATAATATTTCTTACTAAACGTCCATTACCAATATCATTTCGTCCTTTAATTTGACTTTTATCAAAAAGTTCTAACATTCCTTGTTCACACTCTGATGATAATTTATACCCTTTACTTTTTGGCCGTTATTTGAGCAATTTCATACATTTCAGATGATGTATAATCATCAAAATGTATATTATTCGAAATCTAGATTTTTAAACCAGGATTTGTCTTTAAGAAAGCTTCCATCTCATTATCATAACCTGCTAAAATCACAACTAAATTATCTCTATTATCCTCAATACCTTTAACAAGTTCATCAACAGCTTCTCTTCCAAATGTATCATGTTCGTCTCGACATAAAGAATAGGCTTCATCAATAAACAATACCCCTCCTAAAGCACTCTGAATTACATTTCTTGTCTTTTCTGATGTATGTCCTACATATTGTCCTACTAAATCACTTCTTGTTACCTCGCACAAATGGCCAGATGATAATACACCTATAGCTTTTAAATATTTTGCTACAATTCTTGCAATCGTAGTTTTACCAGTCCCAGGATTACCACTGAATATCATATGCATAGAAATATCAGCAACTTTTTGACCTTTACGTTCTCTAATTTTTTTTATTTCCAAATTTTTCTCTAAGTCCAAAACATATGTTTTTAACAGATTGCAAACCTATTATTTCTGCTAACTCTTCTTTTTATAGATTTTTAATTCACTTTTATTAAATGTTTTTAAAAAAAGAAGATAAGCGTAATATTTGGTTATTTTTGCTTTTTGTATATAATAAGAATCATCAAAGTTTAATACTAAATTTGCTTCATCACTTATCATTTGCTTTAACTTTATTTCGGATAATGGTTTGTAAATATTTGTATCAATATATTCTACTAATCCTTTTTACACCACTTTTTAACTGAATATTCAGTTACTAATGAACTAACTATATTATCATCAAAAGTAAGATTTATATTTAAATTCGTTTTACATTTATTAATAATATCACCAATCAATGTATAAGCTAATTTTTTTAAATCTTTTATCGCTAATTGGATCTAAAGTAATCAAATCACCTAATAAATTTATAACTTTAGTCCCCAGTGTCGAAACCACTTTAGATTCAGAACATGTTGACGTCAATATAAAAAAATTTACCTTCCGCAGATATTTTTTACTAATGAAGCATCTAATATACCAGTAGCATCTACGAGGCTATTATTCCTTTCCATGTACCGTTTAGAAAGCTGGTATTCTCCTTTTGAAATAAGCTGATATAAAACATCTAAATGAGTCAAAGATGCTACTTCTATATTTTTCAAATATAATAGCTTCAGTTTGACTATGTAACGACTTATATAAATCACTCATGAATAAATCATTATATGTATCAGATTTATATTCCATCATATCCATTATAGCTACTTCTGAATGCTTAAATACTTTATTTTTGTTTTAACAATGCACTAATACATTGAATAGCATATACTTTACCACGACTTTCAGTACCTAATACAAGTATAGTATTCTTAGGCTTTTTCACCATTAGTCCCACTAACATATGGACGTTTAAAAAGCGTATATAAGACTTTCATAATCTTTAGATGTACCAATCCAATATTTAGATAAATTATTTAATAACTTATCAAAAATATCATCTTTTTTTATCAAGTAACCTTTTTCCTCTCATGTTTAGTGATATGATTTTTTTATAAGTTTTGCATGATTTATTGAGTTATCTATACTATTATGAAATACTTGATTTAATTCATTACTAGCCACCTCTTGACAAACTTGTGTACCATTAATAATATGACTCACTTTATTTTTTTGTTTATTTTTAATATCTTTTAGCCCAGAATCCTTTTTTTCTCGAATAATTTCAACAACTTTATATTCAGGAAAAAAAGTATTTTTTTAATAGTTTTGACACAATAATCCCTCTTTAATAAAAGACATACAAATAGTTTATTAAAGCTGTATTTTTCAATATCTATACAATAATGAAAATACAGCTTATAAAACTATGGTTTGATAACATAAATATCTCTAACGATATATCCAGCAGTTACAACACGACATATGGTTCCATCAGCATATTCATAACTCCAAATAGATACTTTCCCCAATCGATCATATCGTGCTCCTATCATCTTTGTAACCATACTATATGGATCAAAGTGTTCACCAACAGTAGCATGATCGTAATGAATAGGATGTATTATAGTACTGGCAAATGCTGTTATCGACAACCCAACAAAAAAAGTTGTAACTAGAAGTGTCTTTATTATTTTTTTATATTATTCATTTTTAACACCTATGGTTTAGTTACTAAAATATTATGAACAATTCCAGTTCTATCTACTTGAACAAGACATTTTTGTTCCGTCACCATATAGATAGGTATAATTTGTGATACTATATCTAGGTAAATATTCAATGCTGATACACTGAGTTACCATAGAGTTAGGATTAAAAATATGCACCACGATAAGCATGATCATAACTAGATGTATTATAACCATATGCCATTACCTTGTTTGAAGATATTGATAGAATAAACACACTAAATAAGATTGTTATTATTAAATATCTTGACTTCACAATACTTTTTCCTCCGATTATTATTCAGAATTATTTACGAGAAAAATCAGAGCTATATGGTTGATAATAATACGTATTTAATAATCTATTCGGATATCTTAAATCATAAACTTTTAAGTATGGTGTACCAAACATTTCAACCATTTTAGGGTTGTCATTGTCATGTTTAAGCCAATCTAATCTAATACTTCTTGGTCCATTAGCTTCTAATATCGTAATAACAGCACCTCCAGGATTCCCTCCAACATAATCATAGCAATCGATAATTTTAGCACCATTAACATAACCATGATGAATGCTATAAACCAAATTACCATTTGCATCATACCAATCACCGGATAACTTACCACTTATAGACTGAATCATAAATTCTCTTTGATTCACTGATGATGACGCAGATACATTAAAGTTTATAAACATAAAACTTACTGCACATACTGCTAATAATATATACTTAAAATATTTCATAATAAACTCCCCCATAAAGTTACAATAAAACTAATT
>BNJU01005560.1_pt1 | contig 57568 bp, 85 predicted proteins | sample 8539281 | NCBI WGS metagenome assembly BNJU01 (sample SAMD00202456, study PRJDB9452) | human saliva metagenome | isolation source: human saliva | place: Japan
CTACCTTATTTGTTGAATTAACTCAACGATTGAATAATCGATCAGGGTTAATTTTCATAGATGAATTATTTAAATGCCAATCTATAGATTTCTAAAAATATCCTCTGCTGCACAATTACGTGGATTGCCTCCAGTACAAACATCTTTAGAGCATCTTGAGAAAGAGAAACGAGATCTTTCTTGAACACCTATAAGTGTAATTTCTCTGAATTCCGACATCTTTAGACAGCTGTCTTACAGCATTAATTGCCGCTTTGCGATATTCATCTTGGCTCATGTCATCTACGCCTTTTACACCCATTGCTCAGGCAATTTCACGGAATTTTTCACCCGTTTCAGGCGCATTGAATCCATAACATAAGGCAATAAGACAGCATTGGCGATACCATGCGGGGTGTCATAATAGGCAGAAAGCGGGTGCGCCATGCTGTGTACGATACCTAAGCCTACGTTCGAAAAGCCCATACCGGCAACATATTGACCAAGCGCCATACCTTCACGTCCTTCTTTGGTGTTTTCTACCGCACCACGTAAATGTTTGGCGGTCGACGAATCGCTTCAAATGCAAAGCATCGGTAAGTGCCAAGCTGCTTTGGTGGTGTAACCTTCAATAGCATGGGTTGGTGCATCCATGCCGGTGGCAGCGGTCAAACCTTTAGGCATGCTGGACATCATGTCAGGGATCGACTACAGCGACTACTGGTCATGTCGTGTACATCTACGCAAACAAATTTGCGTTTATTCGCTTCATCGGTAATCACATAGTTGATAGTGACTTCAGCGGCAGTGCCTGCTGTAGTCGTGAACAGCGATAATGGGTACACATTTGTTCTTGGTCGATGCAACACCTTCAAGAGATAGAACATCTTCAAATTCAGGGTTATTGATAATAATGCTGATAGCTTTTGACGTGTCTGTAGGAGAACCTCCTCCGATGGCAATTAGGGTAATCTGCATCACTTTGTTTTGAATTTTTGCCACACCTTTTTGATGACATCGACGCTTGGGATTGGCTTTTCACTTCGTCAAAAATCTAGTAAAGCGCCCGCCTTATCCAAAAGTGCGGTGACTTTTTCCACTACATTAAATTTAATCAAATCTTTGTCTGTGACTACTAAAGCTTTTTAAAGCTACGACATGACCTCATCTACAATATGTTGAATGGCGCCAGCACCGTGATAGCTGGTTTCATTAAGAATCATTCGATTAGCCATAAAATATACTCCTTTACTTAAGATGATAAAAATACTACGACCGCACTTTTAGAGTGAGTGCGGTCATGTTTTACGTTATTTTTAGAACTTTCCAACTTCTGAAACCATAAGTGCGATAACGACGAAGCAGATTAACGGTAGGATAGATGAGAAGTTGACAGCCGGTAATCCCATTACTTTGACCTTGGTCGATGATCATACCTTGCAATGGAGGCATTAATGCACCGCCCACAATAGCCATCACTAAACCGGCGGCACCTAAGGTAGATTCTTCTTTTAAGCCGTAGAGTGCAATGCCGTAAATGGTTGGGAACATGAGTGACATAAAGCCTGAAGTTAAAATTAAACAGTACAAGCCCCACACACCATCAATGAAAATCACACCGAGGATGCTGAAGAAACCGCCGATAGCGAACAACATGAGCATGAATTCAGCTTTCAAAGATATTTCATTAGCTTGTGCTGATGAGACAGCTGGTAATAAAATCCCCATAGCGATGATGTTGAAGTTTTGCCCTTCCGCTTTGGTGAAGCCTCAAACGTTCCGCATATTGCACGATAAAGGTCCAGCACATAATTTGTACGCCAACGTAGAATACTTGAGCAATTACACCTTCGCGATATTTCGGCTGCTTAATTAAGCGAGCTGCGGCCTCTTTAAAAGAAAGGCGGGTATCACTCTCCTCTACCTTCACTGAGGCATTTTATATAGGCGATGATGACTAACACTGCAACAACGACAAAACCAAGTGCAACGTAAGGGTCACGGATTTCGCTAAGTCGTGGGTGCAGGGAATGCCCATCTGTTTCGGATAAAGTATGCGTAAATCAAGTTTCAGCAGCATCCCGTTTATCGGATTCCAAATTGGTTAAGACTAATTGAGATGCGACGAACATCCCGGTAATAGAGCCAAGCGGGTTAAAAAGTTGGGCAAAGTTTAAGCGACGGGTAGCCGTTTGCGGATCACCCATGGCTAAAATGTAAGGATTTGCTGTTGTTTCAAGAAATGCCAAGCAAAAAGTCAAAAATATAAAAGAGAAATTAAGAAGAAATTGAACACTTCATATTTGGCGGCCAGCCAGAATAAGAAATGCGCCGACCGCATAGCAGCGCTAAACCTAGAAGGATACCCTGCTTTATAACTATAGCGACTGGCAAATAATGCAGCGGAATTGCCATGGTTCCATAACCACCATAAAAAGCAAATTGTACTAAAGCGGCTTCAGATGCCGGAATTTCCATGACTGTTTGGAATACGGCAACCATAGGGATTTTCAATATCATTCGCAAAGCCCCACAATGCAAATAAACTTGTAATAAGAATGAAGGGACTAAGATATCTAAAACTTTTGAGCGCTCATAATCTTTTCCTTGTTTAAATAAGTGATGAATCTGTTGTGGACTATTCTTCAATGCGCAGCCCATAAGTGTGGAATTTTCCTAAAACCACGTTCATTTTGTTCTTTGCTTAATAATGGAATTTCTAAGCCGTTGATAACAATTTCAAATACCAAGATGCTAATACTTCGACTTCTTGTGCTAACCATAAGGCTTTGTCTAGGTTTTCACCACAAGCGATCAAACCGTGATGAGAAAAGTAAAATCGCTTTGCTTTCTTTTAGTGCCTTCGCCCACATAGGACGCTAATTCGTGAGTACCGAACGTTGCATAAGGCACACAAGGGATATGATCGGTGCCACCAACCGCGACCATGTAATGAATGGCCGGAATCGGTTTTTCCAAAATAGAAAGCCCTGCGCAGTTTATAGAATGGTTATGCACCACCGCATTGGCTTCAGGACGTGCTTGATAGAACGGCTAAATGGAATTGCCATTCACTAGACGGCAGTTTGTTTTTCTTCGTGTTTACCTTTGCCGTCTACATACACAATGTTTTCCGGTTTCATTAAATGATATGGCATTCCTGTCGGGGTGATCAGCATGCCGTCTTTGTAACGTACACTGACATTTCCCGCTGTACTTGGTTTTAACCCTAGTCGAGTCATTTCAAGGCAAGTATCAATAATTTTTGTGAAAGTTCTTGTCTGTTCATTTTAGTACCTCTAAGCTGTTATAGAACAGGGGTAACCCCTTTTTGATGATAATGTTGCCGTATTTAGCTGTTTCCGCCACTGATTACGACGGCATAAGCTTGTTTGGCACGTTCGTAAAAAGGCAAAGCGTTCAATACGCTCTAAATTAGTGTCAAAACCAATCGCATTTTTAATCGCCGTTAGATAATTTTCTTCTACTTGTGGATCGAGAGGTATCACCAGGCACCACTTGCATCATAATTAACGGCGCATCGACGCAGCATCAAACTCAAAATAATGGTGCAATGCCTTTGAGTAATGTAGATACAGTGATGCCATCTGCACGAATTACTTTTGAATGTAATGAGTGTGCGGGAAAATAGAGCATCGGACAGTACAATTTCATCGCCATGTCCCATTTCGGCAGAATTTTGCAGGTAACTCAGGGAGATTGCCGGGTGGATGCCTTTTAACATATTGATTTCTCCCTGTTTATTCTTTTCAAGTTTTATTGCCTCTTAGAAAGAGGAGGGATTAATTCTTTCTAGCCGGATTAACTCGCTTTCATTTGGTTGCATTGCTTTTCTGTGCTTGTTCTGGCGTTGCGTATATCCCAACGCCTGCGAAGGTAAACATTGCAGCGCCGAGCACAGTGCTTTCTGCGACATCCACGACATCAATCGGTAAACCTAAAACATCAGCACGGATTTGGTTCCAAAGTGGATTTTTCAGAGCCACCGACGCAAAGCAAGCTCCCGCTTTGAAGTGGCTGACTTGTTGTAATACGTCCAAAGCCTTGTTTGAGTTGGTTTGCCATGTAATAAAGCGCGGCACTGGTAGATTTCACCACGAGTGGAGAACATGGAAAGTCCACTGATATTGCCTTGTCCGAGTTGGCTCATACACCTGAAAATTGACCGCACTTTGCGAGCCTTTTTCACCGGCAGCGGCACCTTCGGCGATCATGGTCGGGTAATATTGGTCGGTGCCATATACATCGGCGAACAACAATTGCGAGCCATTCCACTAATGCCTGGAGCCGACCCATTGTACGGCAGGGTTAAAACAATTCAGTTGTGCGTCAAACTCGGTGGTTAAGCCTTGCGGCACAAAAATCAAATTGCGGTTTGGCGTGTTCTGTACGGGCCATTAAGATTTCCACGTGCCTGAACTGAGTACCGGTTGATTCAATCCCGCACCGGACAAATACGGCAAATTGGGTGTCGTGACCACAGGATATAACTGGAATACGATTTAAACCCCAATGGTCGGCAAGCGCACTAGTTAACTCCCCACTTTTTCACCTGCGTTATGCAATGGTGGAAAAGTGTTTTAACTAAACCAAGCAGTTTTAAAAATATCCTCGTCCCAATTGCCTGTTGCGAGATTGGTCATCATAGATGTGCCCTGCCATAGTGCGGTCGGTGGTAAATTTGCTGGTTAATCGCTGGGTTAGCATGGAGAAATGAACACGAATTTATCCATTTTTGGAAAAATATCCGGTTTATTTTCTTTCAGCAAAAGTAGTTTAAATAAAGTGTTGAAACTGTATTGACCAATGCCGTTGCGTTGATAAAGGGCTTTTATGTCTCAGCAACTGAGGGAGGTTTTCCATCACCGGCACTAGTGCGTGAGGCATTTCACGAAATAATCCAGGTAAAGTTGTTGTCCGTTTTTATCAAATGGTGCACCATCCACGCCAAAAAGTCGTGACGGAAATACTACGATTTCTTTTTAAATCAACCTGTTGTTGCTTTAATTGAGTGATCGTATTATCTGCACACATGGTGAGTTTTTGCCAAATTTCTTCAAAATCCCAAATATGATAATCGGGTGATTCACTACCCTGTTGGGTATTATTAGCAGGTGATGGGATGCCATGATTTTGCCTTTATCATTCATGGCAATGGTGCGTAAATTAGTCGCACCGCAATCAAAAATCAGTAGATAGACATAAAAGCTCTCTAAGTGCGGTTTAAAATTCATTTGTTTTTCAACCGCACTTGTATTTGAATTTTTATGGGATGATGGCGCAGGTTAGGGAAGCTTGCGCCAGTCATGCAAAGTTATTATAAAGTGGTCCAAAGTTTTTGGCAGGCGCGGTAGTCTTGACCTTCTTTGTCTTGACCAAAGCCATTCCAAGAACTTGGGCGGAACACGTCGGCATCTTCAACGTTGTGCAGCCTGAAGCCGGAATGCGCAACATTGAAGCTAGCGTGATGAGATCAGCACCAATGTGTCCGTAAGTGGCTACACAGTGGTTAGCCCCCAGTTCGCCATTACAGAATAAACATCAGTAAATGCCCTTTACCGGTCAAACGAGGCGTAAACCAAGTCGTCGGCCGGGTTTCGTTTGTACGATGGTCAAGGCATCAGTGACTTCTTTCGGTAACTCAATAGACCAACCTTCGGCAATTTGCAGCATAGGGGCCTAAGCCTTTGATGAGGTTAATGCGGTGCATGGTGAACGGCATGCCACCTTTGGTTAAGAATTGAGAAGATAAACCGCCCCCTCTGAAGTATTCGTGTACCGCAGGGACACCAACAGGGTATGCTCAAACAACGTTTGCCGTCTTCTTCCGTGACTTCCCATGCCGGTTTGATGGTTGGGTTGCCATTGGCATCTTTATGTTGACCTGTACCGTCGAGAGCAGCGGAACCTGAGTTAATTAAATGCAGGAAGCCTTGTTCCGGACGGAAACCGGTAACGCGTTCTACAGAATCCGGGCTCCAGTAAGTCCGCACATCGGCAAAGATTTGCGCCTGACCGGTGAGCTGATTACCAAGCAACATACAAACCGCGTTCAAACTGTCGTTTTCGGTCGCAGAATGTATGGCGGGCGCACGCCGTTCCAGTCGTAAGTCGAATTTGCATGGCTTCCATGAAGTCACCGTTCGGTAAATGATCGGTCCAATGGCGTTGACCTCGGAAACCTGCAGCAATGGCATTGTGACCAGTGCTTCTTCTCGAAGTTTAATTTCGCCAATTTCGGATTACCCCACCATTAAGTCACGGGCGATAATGGTCATTTTCACCACATTTTCCCAAAGTTCGGCGCGTTCTTCAGGTGAGCGTTGATTTTTCCGGACTGTTTACGTCAATACCGTCTTTGCAATATTGTTTCACCAAGAAAAGCGCTAAATCCGCTCTTCTTGATCGTAAATTTTGCGATCCAAGCGGCGTTTGATTTCGGTCATGTCCACATATTCGTTACGCATGCCGAGGTATTCTTGGAAGAATTGTTGGTTGACGATAGAACCGGCGATACCCATGGAAACGGAACCGATAGATAAGTAGGATTTGCCGCGAATAGTCGCAACTGCAAGGCCGGCACGCGCAAAGCGTAACAGTTTTTCTTAACATCGGATGGAATGCTTGTGTCATCCGCTTCTTGCACATCATGTCCATAGATGGAAAATGCCCGGTAAGCCCTAATTGAGAGTGGCCGGCAAGGGGCGGCGGCAAGATAAACTGCTCCCGGACGTTCGGTGCCGTTGAAACCCCAAATGGCTTTTTGGCATATGCGGATCCATATCAATAGTTTTCAGAACCATAGCACCAACAAGGAGTAACAGTAATTGTTAAACCAACATTGTTGAGTTTGAATTTTTCTGCACAACAGCGGCTTCAGTAACACCACCAATACAGGTGTCGGCAATTACACATTCCACGAAGGAACCGTCTGTGTGGCGAATGTGATTTTGCAATAACTCTGCAACTGATTTTGCCATTTGCATGGTTTGTTCTTCTAACGATTCTCGAACTCCCATGCGACGTCCATCAATAGTAGGGCGAATACCGATTTTTACTCGATTTGATTGAGTGACCGATGTCATCATAAAGCTCCTCCTTTTTGTGTTTAACATTTATGATGAAATATGGATAAGCTGCTATCAACTTAACTTGGTATTATTTTTGATAAAAAGAATGTGAGAAGATAGGTGAGATACGAAATAGATTTCAGATTTGTGAAATAGATCACTACAAAAGTGTTATTTTTAATAAAATTAATGCCCGATTTAATAATTATTACACCTTAAACGGTCAAATCGGGCATTTTTATCTATATAACGGTCATTGTGTCTACTTTGTCACAGTATTTTTTGTAAGGGGAAGGGAAGGGCAGAATCGGTAAAAAATAGTGTCTATTTTATTTAAACCACTTAATTGAATTAGGGCTTTCTCAAATTTTGATTGATCTACTAGTAGATAACATTTTTCTGACGCTTCCATCATCTTTCGTTTTAGTGATGCATTGAGTTCATTTGATTCCCAGATATTTCCTTCATTATCAATACCTGAACAGGAAAAATAGAAAATTGATGTGTAAACGTTGTAATAAGTATTCTGATAACGGACCATAAAAAGGCTTCATATTTGTGAGAATAGACACCTCCAGTAACAATTGTTTTTGATATTGGGTTTGTTCACTAATGCGTTGACGTTAAAATTGAGTTTGTTACGACTGTGCAAGGAATATCTGGCATAAGAGTATGCAAAATACCAACTGGTAGAGCTAGCATCGAGTCCAATCACGGCATTTTCATAGAGCAATTCAAGGCGTTTTTTAGCAATATGTCGTTTGGCTGCGGCATTGACATGTTGTCGTATTTGGAAAAAAAGATCCAAGATCATTTTATTTTTCCGCTAACAGCGCCACTCATGAGTGCGATATAGTAAACCTCTAATCGATTAAGATCTCTACGAATTGTCTCTACTGACATTTCACATTGCTGAGCGACTTCTTGAACGCTAACTTTACCTTGGTGATTTAGCAGTTGTAAGATGATTTCATCTCGGTTGTGCATATGTACCTCTATGGGTTGAAAGGTTTTTCACTATTATAGAATTTTTCTTGAAAAAGATAAACAACTTATCATTCCCTCCATTCTACGATAGAATACGCCTAATTTTTATCAAGAGAGAAGAATTTTATGACAAATAAAGCATTAGCGTGGTGATTTTAGCGGCCGGTAAAGGCACTCGTATGTATTCTGATTTACCTAAAGTCTTGCACAAAGTGGCAGGTAAACCGATGGTAAAACATGTGATTGATACGGCAAATCAATTGAGGTGCAGAAAACGTGCATTTAATTTATGGTCATGGTGGCGAATTAATGCGTGAGCGTTTGGCAAATGAAAGCGTGAACTGGGTCGTTCAAGCAGAACAATTAGGTACTGCTCATGCGGTTCAACAAGCCGCACCATTCTTCAAAAGATGATGAAAATATTGTGATTTTTAATGGTGATGCGCCATTAGTGACCAAAGAAACATTGGAAAAACTCATTGCAGCGAAACCAGAAAAATGGGATTGCATTGCTCACTGGTGAAATTTAGATAACCCAACGGGTTATGGTCGTATTATTCGTGAAAATGGTAATGTAGTGGCAATTGTGGAACAAAAAGATGCCAACGCAGAGCAATTAAAAATCAGGAAGTGAATACAGGCGTGTTAGTGGCTGATGGTGCGCATTTCAAAAACTGGCTTTCCCGTGTGAAAAATAACAATGCACAAGGCGAGTTTTATATTACTGATGTAATTGGCTTAGCTCATCAAGATGGTTGTCCGATTGTAGCTGTTCAAGCAACTGATTTTATGGAGGGTGAAGGGGTAAATAACGTCTACAATTGCGCCAAAAATGGAACGCTATTATCAACGTAAACAAGCAGAAAAACTTTTTACTTGCAGGTGTGATGTTGATTGACCCTGAGCGTTTTGATTTACGCGGCTACATTAGAGCACGGTAAAGATGTTGAAATTGATGTGAATGTCATTGTGAAGGCAATGTGCGCTTGGGTGACCGTGTAAAAATCGGTGCAGGTTGCGTATTGAAAAACGTGACCATTGGTGATGATGTTGAAAATCAAGCCTTATTCTGTTTTAGAAGATGCGACAATTGGTGAGAAGGCGGCGATTGGTCCATTCTCTCGTTTACGTCCAGGTGCTGAATTAGCGGCTGAAACCCATGTGGGTAACTCGTGGAAATTATCCACAGTGGGTAAAGGCTCTCGTAAACCACCTCACTTATGTGGGTGATACTGAAATCGGTGAAAACTGTAACATCGGTGCGGGTGTCATTACTTGTAACTGCAGTTTACTGCGAATAAATTTAAAACAATCATTGGTAACAATGTGTTTCGTGGGCTCAGATACGCATTGGTTGCACCAGTTACTGTAGCCGATGGCGCAACGATCGGTGCGGGCTCAACGATTACTCAAAATATTGAAAGATGAGCGCTGATCACTCGTGTGCCACAACGCCATATTCAAGGTTGGCAAAGACCGGTGAAGAAAAATAATAAACATTGAAAGGCGAACCAATGTGGCCGCCTTTTTATGATTTGATGCCTTTTACTTTATAAAAGGTTGTTCGAGTTAGCTAAAATCATCGTCCATTTATAAAAACAGATAATGTTCCTATGACAAAAATAAAACAGGACTTTCATTCCTTTGGATAAGTGCGGTCGCATTTATCCTTGATTTACTGACCAAATATATTGTGATGCAACGCTTTTGATCTCTATAAGCGTGAACTTATTCACCCGTTTTAATTTAACCTATGTGCGTAACTATGGTGCAGCGTTTGGCTTTCTTGCTGAACATGATGGCTGGCAGAAATATTTCTTTATCGTGCTTGCGATTGGAATTTCTTTAATGCTGGCTTACTTTATGAAAAAGAAATTCAGCAGAACAAAAATTACAAAACTCAGCTATGCACTGATTATTGGTGGTGCGTTAGCCATATAGTGGACCGTGCGTATAACGGTTTTGTGGTGGATTTCTTAGATATTGGGATATTTATCATTTATCCGGTATTCAATGTGCAGATATTGCGATGTTGGTGCGGGTTTATTAGCATTAGATGCCTTTAAAAGGTGATAAAAGAGCGGTCAAAAATGAAGATAATTTTAGCTAACCCTCACTGGATTTTTGCGCGGGTATCGATCGGAGCCATTAGTATTGTTGAATTAGCGCTTGAGTCATGGTGCACCAATTTATGTACGTCATGAGGGTGGTGCATAACCGTTTTATTTGTCAACGGCTTTGCGTGAACGAGGGCAATTTTTCGTAGAAGAAATTGAGAGTGAAGTGCCAGATGGCGCCATTGATTTTTCTCACTCACGGCGTGTCACAGCCGTTCGTCAAGAAGCAGATCGTCAGTTCAAAAGTATTTGATGCAACTTGTCCGTTGGTAACCAAAGTACATATGCAAGTCGCACGTGCAAGCCGTAAAGGGACAAAAAGCGATTTTGATCGGACACAAAAGGCCATCGAAGTGGAAGGCACAATGGGGCAGTACAACAACGAGAAGGTGGCATTTTTCTTAATTGAGCGTGGAAGATATTGCTCGTTTGCCGGTTCAGGAAAATGATGATTTAACCTTTATGACTCAAACTACGCTTTCTCTTGATGATACAGCAGAAACTATTGGTGCATTGAAGACAAATATCACTGCGATTCAAGGCACGCAAAAAGCGATATTTTGCTATGCCACAACCAACCGTCAAGAAGCGGTGCGTGAATTAGCAAAACAATGTGATCTGAGTCGTGCGTTGTGGCTCTAAAAACTCATCGAATTCGAACCGCTTTAGCTGAGTTGGCATCGCGTATGGGTGTGAAATCAAAATTGATTGATGATCCAAATGATGTGGCAGCAGATTGGTTTGAAGGCGTTGAAACAATTGGCGTAACAGCAGGTGCTTCAGCACCGGAAGAGTTAGTGCAATCCGTGATTGCTCGATTAAAAGAATTTGGTGCAGATACTGTTGAAGAGCTTCAAGGCTTAGAGAGAATATGTTCTTTGAAGTGCCAAAAGAGTTAAGGAATAAAAAGTAAACTAATTCTATTAAAAAATTTCGGATAATTTACCGCACTTTTTTATTTTTATTTTTATTGTGCACTTTAAGCCATTTTGCATTTGTTCAATTTCTGCTTTTTGAGCGTTAATAATATTCTCAACAAGCTACGCATCTCGGGATCTTTTCCGTATTTTTAATTCGACTTCGCCATCTTTACTGCGCCAATATGATGTGGCAACATACCCGCTGCAAAAAGCGACGTCAGGATCTTGATATTGCATAGCCGCCATCATATCTTGATGCATCTGATTCATACCTTGCATTAATTCTTGTTGCATTGCAGAATCTGTCGACATTGGCATTCATTTGTGTTGATGCTGTTGTTCATTCACTTGGGCACAAATTGAAACAGCAGCAGTGCTAAAGTACGATAAAAGTCATAAATTTTTCTCATGTTTTGCTCCTATGTGATAACTGAATGGGCGCAAATCATAAACATAACCCTAAGGTTAAGGTCAATATTATTCCGAAATTTTTGGTGAGATGCTAAAATGAGACAATGTTTGATGATGAAGGACAAAATCATGAAACAAAAATTGTGCTTGCCACGAGTAATAAAGGCAAAAGTAAAAAGAAATGGCGGATGTGTTAGCTGATTTCGGTTTTGAAGTCATTGCTCAGACCGATTTAGGCATTGAAAGCTCAGAGGAAACAGGCTTTAACGTTTGTTGAAAATGCCATTCTGAAAGCACGTTATGCATCTGAAAAATCAGGTTTACCGGCCGTGCAGATGATTCCGGTCTTGTGGTGGATGCGTTAAATGGTGCGCCTGGATTGTATTCTGCTCGTTATGCAGGTGTGGATGGTGATGAAGCTGATGCGAAAAACCGAGAAAAATTATTGGCAGAATTAGTCCGATGTGCCGACTGAACGTCGCCAAGCAAAATTTGTAGAGTACGATTGTGTTATTACAACACCAGTGATCCTTCTCGATCATTGCTCCAGGTGAATGTGACGGGCAGATTGTTTATGAAGAAAAAGGTGAAAATGGGCTGGTTACGACTCGCTCTTTTTAGCCCTGAAAAAGACTGTACCTTTTGCCGAATTGAAACCGTAGAGAAAATTTCTCATCGTGCGAAGGCATTAGCTGTTTTGAAATCAAAATTAAGCGACCTAAAGTGCGGTTGATTTTTAACAAGAATTAAAGGATACAAAATGATTGATACCACTACGCCCTAATATTGAAGGAAACAAATCGTAGAACTAAACAAGTCGTCTTTGGGAAGTGATTGCAAGGGCAAACTTCATACGTGATTTTGCGGCTATTACTGATGTGATTGGTGGGCGTTCTAGTGTTTATGAGCGTCGTATTAGTCGTGCACGTCAGATGCCTTGAAAGAGTTGGAAGAAAAAGCGATTGCTAGGGGCTAATGCTGTGGTTGGCATGAGATTAATTACGCAACAGTAAGCAATAAAAGTATGTTTATGGTGATTGCAGGTGGCACAGCTGTAGTGGTTCGCTAAGGTCGTATTTGCTTAAATGTAATTTTTGCGATCAAGATCGCAAAAGTGCGGTCGATTTCTTTGCGTGTTTTCCGTGTTTCTTAAAAATGTCACTGTTGATATGAATCAGCGAGTACTTATTTGTTAATAAAGGGCATTTTTATGAAATTGATGAAAACATTATTTAGTTCATTGTTGTATTGGGACGCGATGTTGAGTACATAGCGCTTGCTGAAGAAAAAGACATCTGAGCAGGCTCAACCGCAAATGCGGGAACAAAGCTCTGCTACAACACCATCTCAAACTGTACAACAAACGGTGAGTGATAAATTAAATATCAATACCGCTAGTGCATCAGAAATTCAAAAAGCACTGATTGGTATTGGGCGAAAAAGCAGGAAGCCATTGTACAATATCGTGAAAAACACGGTATTTCACTGTGGCAGAACAACTCACTGAAGTACAAAGGTATTGGCAAAGCCACGCTAGAGAAAACCGAGATCGTATCGTGTTTTTAATGTTGTTATTTTTATATGAAAAAGCGGAATAGTGATATTCCGCTATCTTCCCAAGACAGAAAAATTTACCAAAAACTTGCAAAATATCAAATAGAATAAGTTGAGATTTCTTGCAATGGTTTTTCTAAGAGTAGAATACCAAATGGGTATAGGAATACCTATGTTGTAGTATAAGAAATAACAACCAACTATTTTGGAGTTAGATATGGCATCAGAAAATTTAAATCAATCTTCTGTTGCTCTCACACCAGTTGAGCAACGGATTATGCTGAAAAGCGTTGCTGCATATAAAGCGCAAAAACGCTCAGTTTTATCATTTCTGTCTGAGTATTAGTGCTGGGGCTTGTATTGCTTTGCTTTTGTATTCTATACGACGACACAAACAGCAAGACGCAGGAGCGCCTTGGGGATTAACCAAGTTAGTCGGTGGATTAGTTTTCTCTTTGGGCGTAATTATGGTGGTAATTTTTGAGGATCTGAATTATTCACCTCTTCTACTTTAACCTTGAGTTGCCCGCGTAGGCAGTAAAGATAACCACAAGTCAAATGATCCGAAATTGGATTGCTGGTATATTTGAGGCAATTTTGTGGGCGGATTTGATTTATTGCTGCAGATTTTATTTGGTTTGGGGACAAACCATGGTGTAAATGGTCAATGGGGTTTAACCATTTTTGGCAACCGCTCAACGTAAGATTCATCATACTTGCGTTTTGACACATTTAACCGGTATCTTTATGTAACATTATGGTGTGTGTAGCGGTATGGATGTCTTATTCCGGTAAAACTGTTACAGACAAAGCATTTATTATGATAATGCCGATTGGTTTATTTGTCGCATCTGGTTTTTGAACACTGTGTGGCAAAATATGTTTGTAATTCACTAGGCATTATCACAGCTCATTCTAGTACGCCAAATTTTGGCAACAAATTGATGGATCAATGAAAATATGCAGATTTGAATCTATCATTTCATTGTGAAGAATTGATTCCAGCTAACGTTAGGAAACATTGCTGGGTGGTGCGGTTTGTATCGGCTTATTCCAACGTTATTTAACCAAAAGCTCACTAATGTACTAACGAACTAAACAGACTTATTTTTATCAATTAAAAAGAAATGACTATGTCAGAACTTAATGAAGCACAAAAAGTTGCGTGGGCAGGATTCGTTGCCGGTGATTGGCAAAGAAAACGTCAACGTGCGTGATTTTATTCAAAAGAACTACACCCCGTATGAAGGTGATGATTCTTTCTTAGCAGGTCCAACCGAAGCGACAACAAAACTTTGGGAAACCGTTATGGAAGAATTAAAGTTGAAAACCGCACATGCGCCGTAGACTTTGACGAACATGCCCCTTCAACGATTACTTCTCACGCACCAGGTTATATCAATGAAAGACTTAGAAAATCGTAGGTCTTCAAACCGATGCTCCATTAAAACGTGCCATTATGCCATTCAGTGGTATTAAAATGGTGGAAGGATCATGCAAAATTTACGGTCGTGAATTAGATCCTGAAGTGATCTTCACTGAATATCGTAAAACCCATAACCAAGGTGTGTTCGATGTTTATACGCTGAGACATTTTACGTTGTCGTAAATCAGGTGTATTAACTGGTCTTCAGATGCTTACGGTCGAGGTCGTATCATCGGTGACTACCGTCGTGTCGCACTTTATGGTGTTGACTTCTTAATGAAAGATAAATACGCACAATTCACTTCTTTACAAAAGACTTAGAAGATGGCGTAAATTTAGAAACAACTATCCGTTTTACGTGAAGAAATAGCAGAACAACACCGTGCATTAGGCAAATGAAACAAATGGCAGCGAGCTACGGTTACGATATTTCTAACCCGCAACTAACGCTAAAAGCAATTCAATGGATGTACTTTGCTACTAGCGGCAATCAAATCACAAAAATGGTGCAGCGATGTCATTCGGTCGTACTGCAGCTTCATCGATATCTATATCGAGCGTGATTTAAAAAGCAGGTAACACTTACTGAAACTGAAGCGCAAGAATTGGTTGACCACTTGAGTCATGAAACTTCGTATGGTTCGTTTCTTACGTCACACCTGAATACGATCAATTATTCTCTGGTGACCCAATGTGGGCAACTGAAACCATCACAGGTATGGGGTTGAGACGGCCGTACATTAGTAACCAAAAATCTCTTCCGTATTTTTACACACTCTTTACAACATGGGTACTTCTCCAGAACCGACTTAACAATTCTTTGGTCTGAACAATTTACCTGAAAACTTCAAACGTTTCTGTGCGAAAGTATCGATTGATACATCATCAGTTCAGTAAAAATGATGATTTAATGCGTCGAGACTTCAACAATGATGACTACGCAATCGCATGTTGTTATCACCAATGGTTGTTGATACAAATCACAATGTTCTTCGGTGCGCGTGCAAACTTAGCGAAAACATTGTTATACGCAATCAACGGCGGTATTGATGAAAGAAAAATTAGGTATGCAAGTTGGTCCGAAAACTGCACAATCACTGATGAAGTGTTAGATTTCGACCAGTCATGACTCGTATGGACAGCTTTATGGATTGGTTGGCAAAACAATATGTGACAGCCTCAAACATCATCCACTACATGCATGAGTAAATATTCATGCAAGCCGCATTAATGGCATTGCAGTCGTGATGTATACCGTACTATGGCTTGTGGTATCGCAGGTCTTTCTGTTGCGGCAGACTCACTTTCAGCAAATTAAATATGCGAAAGTTAAACCAGTTCGTGGCGACATTAAAGATAAAGATGGCAATGTTGTAGCAAGCAATGTAGCGATCGACTTCGAAATCGAAGGTGAATATCCACAATATGGTAATAATGATAACCGTGTAGATGATATCGCTTGTGATTTAGTTGAACGTTTCATGAAGAAAAGATTCAAAAACTTAAAACTTACCGCAATGCTGTGCCTACACAGTCTGTATTAACCATTACTTCTAATGTGGTTTATGGTAAGAAAACAGGTAACACCCCAGATGGTCGTCGTGCAGGCGCGCCATTCGGCCCAGGTGCTAACCCAATGCACGGTCGTGACCAAAAAGGTGCGGTAGCATCATTAACTTCTGTGGCTAAACTGCCATTTGCTTTACGCGAAAGATGGTATTTCTTATACCTTCTCAATCGTACCAAATGCGTTAGGTGAAAGATCCAGAAGCACAACGTCGCAACCTTGCAGGCAATGGATGGTTACTTCACCATGAAGCCGCAGTAGAAGGTGGTCAACACTTAAATGTGAACGTGTTAAACCGTGAAATGCTATTAGATGCGATGGAAAAATCCGGATAAATATCCGCAATTAACCATTCGTGTATCTGGTTACGCAGTACGTTTCAACTCTTTAACTAAAGAGCAACAACAAGACGTCATAACTCGTACATTCACAGAATCGTTCTAAATAAAATTATGCTAATACAAACCACTTATAGACTAGTTTTTATAAGTGGTTTAGTTTTCTATATAGGGAGAGCAAATTATGCTAACAGTTATTGCCCAATTTTTCGGTAAAGCGGACAAAATCAATGATTTTTCTAACTCAATGCCAGAGTTGATTAAGCATACTCGCCAAGAAACAGGATGCGTATCTTACAATTACAACAAAATAGCGAACAAGCTAATCATTATGTTTTTATTGAGCAATGGAAAAGCAAAGCTGATTTAGAACAACATTTTGCAACACCACACTTTACCTCAATTGTACCTATTGGTCGAGTATTGTGAACAAGCGCCAGTGGTGCAAACCTTTCAAAAAAGTTAGCGAATGACTGCACTTTTGGATAAATATATTTGTAATTATGAGCCTGATTTTAAGTCAGGCTCATTTTTATAGATGATATTTTTGGTAAAAATTGTAGCTAGATTAATTTTTGGAAATTTATGTATGTCTGTGCTAGGAAGAATTCACTCCTTTGAGGTCCTGTGGAACCGTGGATGGTCCCGGTATTCGTTTTTATTTTTATTTATGCAAGGCTGTTTAATGCGTTGCAAATATTGCCATAACCGTGATACTTGGGATCTTGATGGTGGACGCGAAATCAGTGTGGAAGAACTCATGAAAGAAGTCGTGAGCTATCGCCATTTTATGAGATGCAACTGGTGGTGGTGTGACAGCATCAGGTGGTGAGGCAATTCTTCAAGCTGAGTTTGTGCGTGACTGGTTCCGAGCTTGTAAAGCAGAAGGGATTAATACTTGTTTAGATACTAATGGGTTTGTACGTCATTATGACCATATTATGTGATGAACCTTCTCGATGTAACCGATCTCGTTTTGCTTGATTTAAAAGAACTGAACGACAAAGTACACCAGAATTTGATTTCGGCGTACCGAATAAACGGACGCTGAATTTGCGAAATATTTGCAAAAACGTAATCAGCGCACTGGATTCGTTATGTAGTAGTTCCAGGTTATACCGATAACGATCATGATGTTCATCTGCTCGGACAGTTTATTGAAGGTATGACCAATATTGAAAAAGTCGAACTTCTCCCTTATCATCGATTAGGGGCTCATAAATGGAAAACCCTGGCTGAGTATGAGCTCGCAGATGTTTTGCTATCGACGAAAGAATCGCGAACATATCAAAACGAGTTCTTGAAGGATATGGACATACGGTAAAATATTAAGCTAAGGTATAAAAAGATTAACAGTAGGCTTTTAGAAAGCTTTTAGGAGGAAAAATGAAAAATTAGCATTAACGTTTTTAGGTGTAGCCTTTTGTCAGGTTGTTTAGCTGTTCAATCGCCAGTTACACAAGAAGAGTGACATTAAGCCCCTTCAAAAGATAGAGTAGGGTATGTGCGATTAGTAAAGATAAAATTACTACATTGATACTGATTCTATTTGGGTAGATAACCAAGATTTAAACCAAGTGCACTTTGATGCAGTGGGAATTTGGATAAAGGTTTATATGTGTATCCAAATGAGAAAAAGACGCTATGCACGTTCTGTTCGCTAATATAAATTTTAAACTGTAAGAACTACCATTTAACTCAAGTTCGTACTGATTTTTATGATGATTTCTGGGGTGAAGGTTTTACGCGCCGCACCGAAAAAACAAGAGAAATACACCATTAGCTAAACCCTAACACAACGCTCTATGCGGCTGCGCAAGTTAGTTTGTGTGAACTCAGATGAAAAACCTTCTTTAGAGTTAGAAGGCTCAAAAGCAAAATAATCAATTAAAAGTGCGGTTAGAAATAACCGCATATCTCTCTCAGAAATTAATGAGCAGGTAATGAAAAACGGTCAATATTCATTAAATATTGATCGCTCTTTTTATCTCACTATAAAAGACTATTTCACGCGAGAAACGTATTCGCCTGAACGAGTATCAACTTGATTACTTCGCCGATTTGAACGAAAGAGAGTGTCACCACTGCACCAGTACTTAATGTTGCTGGTTTACCGCCAGTACCTGCAGTATCACCTTTAAGACCTGGGTCAGTATCGATGATTTCTAATTCTACGAAGTTTGGTGGGGTAACAGTAATTGGCGCACCGTTCCATAAAGTCACGATACAATCTGCTTGGTCTAATAACCATTTTTCAGCATCACCCACTGCTTTTGCATCAGCAGAGTATTGTTCAAATGTTTTCCTGGGTGCAGAAGTACCAGAATGCATCATCTTTGTATGAATAAGTGAGGTTAAGATCCATAACATCAGCAGCTTCAACCGAAGTACCAGATTTGAAGTTTACGTCTAATACTTTGCCTGAAATTCAATTTACGAATACGAGTACGAGTAAAAGCTTGGCCTTTACCTGGTTTAACGAATTCGTTTTCAACGATCACACAAGGCTCACCGTCTTGCATAAATTTTAGACCTGGTTGAAATCACTGGTAGTATATGTAGCCATAGTAAAAATATCCTATAGAGATTGTTTGAAAGCGTATTTTAACCCCGAAAATATTGCGATTAGAAGAACAAAATTGGTTTAGAAACCCTAAAAATGCGATTTCTGATCCGAAAATCTTGTTAAAACCTTAAATTTGCCTGTTGAGGATTTTGCCGAGGATATCGCTGCCTGTAAACTTTGCTATGCGAGTGCCTTTTACCTTTTGTTGAAAAATGGAAAAAGGAACTCGAAAGACCCACTTTTTGCAGGTAATGACGGTTCAGCAAGAATTTATTGAAGCGGAAGGCTTTAGCCAAGATCCTTTAGACGAACAGCAAAAATGCCGTACCTAATATTCTGCACTAAATACCAAAATCGCTTGCTGTTCATGGCAAAAGGAGGCTGTGCAGTTACATTGCCGCTATTGTTTCCGTCGTCATTTTCCTTATGACCAAAATCCAGGCAATAAAGTCAGATTTGGCAGCTAAGCAGACTGACTATTGCACCATCCAGAAAGTGAAGAAGTGATCGGGTGGCGATCCGATGATGGCAAGGATAGTGAATGGGCTGGCGTATTAGAACGCCTTGAAAAGATACAGCACTTACAACGTTTGCGTATTCACTCTCGTTTGCCAGTCAGCTGATTCCAGAGCGCGTACGGATGAATGTGTTTATTGTTGAATAGTCCATTACAGCGGTGTTGTGACGCATATCAATCATCCAAATGAAATTGATGAAGGACTCGCTTTCGCTATACAAACTGACAGAAGCTAAAGTATTACTCAATCAATCGGTCCTATTAAAGGATGTGAATGATAACCACATACATTAAAAAGTATTGAGCGATAAGCTATTTCAAGCAGAATTTTGCCTTATTACTTGCATTTATTGGATAAAGTACAGGGGCGAGCCATTTCTATATCTCGGATGAGCGTGCCTTACAAATTTATAGAGAATTGCAGGCACTCACTTCTGGCTATTTAGTACCCAAATTAGCTACGAGAAATCGGTGGAGAGCCAAATAAGACTTTATACACAACATGAGATCCTATAAAATACGATACAATTTTTCACCGCACTTTTATACGATCTTTAGTTTAGCAAATCGAGGTAATCCCGTGGATAATAAAAATCAACCTAACGACAATTCATCGCAAAATGAATTAGATTTAGGATTTAATCACTCTGACTCTGTGACACCAAGAAAAACGATTCAACAAAGTGGCTCAATTTTTGATAAAGCCAAAGGTTTATTTGGTAAAAAACAACAAGCAGATACGCAATTTCATGTTCGTCGCGAGCCAACTTTTGGGCAGCCACAAGCCAACCTTTTTCGCCATCTCAAACATTCCAAAGTGAAAATGTCGAACAAGTAGCTCAAGCAAGTGCTTTCAGCCCTCAGGAGCCTGTTGAAAATGTTCAAGTAGAAAACGTAGCTGAAAAAAAAGTGATTTTTGAAAATTCACCTACAGAAGAGGTTGTGGAGGACGCGACAACTCAAGCAGAAACCGTTGCACCAGCCGCTGCAGCAAGCTTGAAATCACCTGAAAAATGGAAGGTTTTACAAATGTTACCAGAAAAACATCGTCGTTTATTTATTGCGATTTTTGGGTTTAGTGGTATTACTAATCATTTTCTTCACCTTAAAAACCAAATTCAGATACGGTAGAGTCTTTTTGAACAACAAAACAGCAATGAAATTCCGGTTCAATTCCAATCATTGGATCAGTCTCAACCGGTTGAAACCACAGTATTAGATAATAATAACAATGCAGCGCCGGCAACAACGGAACAAGCCGCAAATGAAGCTAAATCAGATGCACTTCCAGCCATGGAGTACGTAGGTGATAAAGCAGATGCTGCGAATCACAACCTGCAGAGCCTGCACAACAAAACTGTTGTTCAACAACCAGCAACTCAACCAGCTGTTGCTCCTGCACCAGTTAAAGAACCCGTGAAAACAGTACAACCAACTGTAGAAAAAAACATACCGCAACGATTGAGCATAAAAGCAGAACCTCGTCGCGAACAGACACCTGTGGTTCAAGAGAAAAACAACCTAAACCTGTAACTGAAAAAGTGACAGTTCAGCCGACTCAAACCGTGAAAAAGAGTCAAGCAAAAATTCAAGAAGCGAAACCGGTTTGCAACTAAAGATAGTAAGGTTCAAATTGTGGATGCGAAATCAGCAAGCAACAATGCGGTGAAAGCAACAGAACCAACAGTACAAACCGCTTCAACAGGTGCAACAAAAACATTAACTGTGCCGCAAGGTGTTTCATTGATGCAAGTATTCCGTGATAATAAATTGAATATTTCAGATGTGAATGCCATGACAAAAGCAAATGGTGCAGGTAATGCGTTAAGCAGTTTCAAACCTGGTGATAAAGTACAGGGTATCTGTGAATAGTCAAGGTCGAGTGAGTGAGCTTCGTTTTATCAAATGGCGGCAAGTTCATTCGTCAAGCCGATGGTTCATATCAATATAAAAATAATTTTTAGTGGGCGAGTAATCGCCCTTGTTTTCTAGATGAGATTGTTTATCCTTGCTCATTTCGAAAAGTGAGCAATCATAAACAAACCTTTGATGGAAATAGAATTCATGTTTAAAAATTAAGCGTAATTTTGATGCACTTTGCCTTTCAGCTTGTTCACAAAATGTTGAATTAAGCGAGCCCGCACCACAGAAAAATGAAAGTGCAGACCGTGGATAAAAATCTCAAAAAGGGTTCAGCGACGGTTTGTTGTGTAAAGGCAATAAAGAAGTGAGTGTGGTTCATACGAAGCAAAAACAGAAAAGTAAAAACACTCAGTCAGGTGACCGTTACTTTTTAATGATGTAACCCTGAAAATTGACTCGTGTGATTTCTGAACGTGGTAGAAATTATGCGAATATTCGTTGGTATTGGCAGGGAGCGTGATGACTTCAGTCAATTACAAACTAGCGTAGGTGAAGTGCTCGCAGAACCTGTGTGAAACAACCAAGTGAATTAAAATCAGGCAAATAATTCTTTGTATGGATCTCCAACGCGGCTTTGTGTTACATCGTCGTCCTTATAGTGAAACCAGCCTTTTTGGTGGATTTATTCACTGAAGAAACAGGCCGTTTAACGGTCATTGCAAAAGGCGCACGCGCGAAGCGTTCTGCGTGGAAATCTGTCTTACAGCCTTTTACGCCATTACTTCTTCGTTGGTCAGGAAAAGGCGCATTAAAAACTCTCACGAAAGCAGAGCCCGCAGCAATTACGTTGCCTTTGCAGCAAACGGCTTTATATAGCGGGTTTATGTAAATAGAGCTGATTACTCGAGTGATCGAGCGAAACAGCCAATCCACAACTTTTTCAGCATTATCTTCAATGTAACTGGGCTTAACGACTCAACCACAGGTTGAGCCCGACATTACGCTCTATTTGAATTTCATTTACCTAAAATCTTAGGTTATGGCATTGATTTTCTGCATTGTGCAGGATCAGGTTTACCAGTAGATGAATCGATGACTTACCAATATCGTGCGGAAAAGGGGTTTATCGCCTCGTTAGTGAAAGATAACTTGACCTTTATGGGCGAGACGGTTTGCTGCTTTGACCGTTTGGAATTCACCGATGAATCCGTCTTGCTAGCAGCAAAAAGCGCTTTACTCGATTGCTGCTCAAAACCTTATTTAGGCGATAAGCCGCTGAAAAAGTCGAGAGTTGTTACGCAAAACGTGCTTTATTTAAAATAATCTTTCTTTGATACAAATAAATTAAAACACCATCATGGCTTTACTTTACGCTCCACAAAAACAGAAAAACCACCCAAAAAGTTGTCACTGAAAATTCAGGATTTAGATTATCAAAGGGCTAGGTGTCTCTAAAAATTCAGGTAAAACCTGGTTCATTGAAAATGCCTTGCCAACGGAAAAGTGGAAGCGGTGAGTCACCGATGAAAAACGTCAATATGGGTTAGCCATTGCACAAAGAGTGGCTACAAAAGAGTAGTCAGCGTATTGAACCGCAATGACAGTATATGAACGTTGTGGTGGATGCCAAGGACAGCATATCCCTGTAGAAATGCAGCGTAAAGCGAAAAGAAAAAGCCTTTTTCTCGATTAAGTAAACTGCAAAGCAGAGCCTATTCAATTAATGCCCGACGAGTTTGCTGGCGAACAATGAGGGCTATCGTCGTCGTGTACGATTAAGTTTGCTGTGGAATGCTAAAAATAAAACTATTGAAATGGGATTTCGTCAGAAAAACTCCAATCAGTTAGTCAGCATTCAGCAATGCAGTAGTCGCTGAGCCTGCGATATGATCTTATTCAAGTTGACCGCACTTTGGGCGCAATATTCAGTCCCGAAAACAATTAGGGCATGTTGAATTAGTTTCAACAGAGAATGGCGTAGCCATGTTGTTACGCTATCATGAAATTTAGTGAGAACTGACCGCACTTTTTGTTACTCGAGTTTGCACGTGTCAATGCTGTGAATTTGTTTTTACAAGATGATCAATGTATTCAACTTTGCGCATGGTGAAATGCCTTATTATTCTCTGGACGATATTCGTTTATCTTTTGATATCCGCGATTTTTATTCAAGTGAATACACTTAAATCTTCAAATGGTTGAGACTGCTTTAGATTGGCTTAGATTTGAATCAGGATGATCCGTTTTAGATTTGATTCTCGTGGGATGGGTGATTTTACTCTGCCTTTAGCCAAACGCGTGAAAAAGTGCGGTTGGAATTGAAGGTGTTTTTGACATGGTTCAAAAAGCCCAAACGAATGCACTGTTTAACACATTGAGAATGTTGAATTTTTATCAAGCCGATTTGAACCAAGCTTTTTCAGAACAACCTTGGGCAAAACAACATTTCAATAAAATTCTTCTCGATCCGCCTCGCAGTGGTGCCGCTTTTTGCGCTAGATGCGTTGTGTGAGCTTTGTGCAGAAAAATTCTCTATGTGTCTTGCAACCCCGCAACTTTAGTATGAGATGCAGAAATACTTCGCTCTTTCGGTTATCGCATTATCAAAAACCGCCATGATTGATATGTTCCCCATACACCAGTCATTTTGGAGTCGGTGACATTATTTATCAAATAAGATGTAAATTCTGATAGAATAGTCAGACTTTTTGTTGTCTTAAAAGACAACTCAGTTGATAGGATGTCTCGAGCCATATTCATCAACAAGGGGGTATTATGGTTTGCAGTTCGTGGTTCTCACTTATTAAATCCGCAAGATTTTGTGATCGAGCAATGGTGTTCGAGCCTTAAACTTCCTGCCGCCACTGAAAAGTCCTGATTGATGCTTGGTATACGCTCAAGCTAAAATAGCTGAACATACCGATAAAATGGAAAATGCAGTGCTCACATTGCAATCCGGTGTGGAAATGGTGAAATACTGCATGAAATGAATATGGACAGTGAGAGCTTGCTCACTGCGATGCTATTCCATTAGTGGCCAACCAACTCGTAGATTGGGAACAAATTCAAGAAGATTTTTGGTCCCTAAAAATCACTAAGTACTCAAAGGCGTGGAAGAGATGGATAACATCCGTCAACTCAATGCCAGTCATTCTGCAATGCTTCCCAAGTGGATAATGTACGCCGTATGCTCCTTGCGATGGTGGACGATTTCCGCTGTGTGATTATCAAACTTGCTGAACGTATTACCTTTCTTCGCATGTGGAAAATCATTTTGCAGAAGAAGAAAAAAAGTGTTGGCTGCCAAAAGAATGTTCCAATATTTATGCCCCGTTGGCGAACCGTTTAGGTATCGGTCAATTGAAATGGGAGCTTGAAGATTACTGTTTCCGTTATTTGCATCCCGAACAATATCGAAATATCGCCAAATTATTACATGAGCGTCGTTTGAGATCGTGAACAGTATATTACTGATTTCGTCACAGAGTTAACCGGTTATTTAAAAGAAAATATCGAACAGGTTGAAGTTTATGGTCATCCAAAAACATATTTATAGCATTTGGCGAAAATGCAAAAGAAACATCTGGAATTCAGTGGTTTATATGATGTAAGAGCAGTTAGGGTTATCGTGCAAAAATTGCAAGATTGTTATACGGCACTCGGTATCGTTCACACGCACTTCAAGCACTTACCAAAAAGAATTTGATGATTATGTCGCCAGCCCGAAACCAAATGGCTACCAATCCATTCATACTGTGGTGTTGAGCAAAGGTGGTAAGCCAATTGAAGTGCAAAATTCTGCCCAGCAAATGATGATGATGCGGAGCTTGGTGTAGCAGCTCACTGGAAATACAAAGAGGGGCACGACAGGGTAGCCTTTCTGCTTACGAAGAAAAATCACTTGGTTGCGTAAAATTACTCGCATGGCAAGATGATATTGCAGATTCTGGCGAAGTGATGGCTGGTGCGTAGCCAAGTCTTTGATGACCGCGTATGTGTTTTACGCCCAAAAGGTGAAGTGGTTGATTTACCCGCTGGATCAACCCCTCTCGATTTTGCTTATGCGATCCACAGTGAAATTGGTCACCGTTGTATTGGGGCGAAAGTTGGGGGGCGTATCGTACCATTCACTTATCACCTACAAATGGGTGAGCAAGTGGATATCATCACGCAGAAAAATCCAAATCCAAGCCGGGATTGGGTCAATCCGAACTTAAGGTTTACCCATACCTCAAAAGCACGGGCTAAAATCCAAGCCTGGTTTAAGAAACAAGATCGTGATAAAAACGTTCCAGCGGGTAAAGAGCAGTTAGATAATGAACTTGCTCGTTTGAATATCAGTTTGAAACAGGTTGAGCAGCTTGCCTTGCCGCGTTATAACTTAAGAAACCTCGAAGATTTATACGCCGGTATTGGTAGCGGAGATATTCGTTTAAATCAGTTGATGAATTTCTTGCAAAGCCGATTGATAAAAGTGACGGCTGAAGAAGCAGATCAAGAAATTCTCCGCCATGTAGCGAGTAAAAGCGCGAATACTGCACAGCAAAAGGCGCAGCAGAAAGCAGATCAGCAACAGAATAAAGGCTATGTCATTGTTGAAGGGGTCGGTAATTTAATGCACCATATGGCGCGTTGTTGTCAGCCTATTCCAGGTGATGCCATTGCAGGCTACATTACCATGGGACGGGTATTTCAATTCATCGTTGCGATTGTGAGCAGTTCATTGAATTGCAAGCTGCCCATCCTGAACGCGTGGTAGAAAGCCCGCTTTGGGGGATAATTACGCGGAGGTTTTCCATATATATTCGCATTGTGGCCAGTGATCGCAACGGTTTGTTACGCGATATTACGACTGTGCTAGCGAATGAAAAAGTCAGTGTGCTAGGTGTTTCAAGCCGTGCGGATACTCAAAAACAAGTGGCAACGATGGATATGGAAATAGAACTGAAAATGTCGAAAGTTTAAGTAAATACTGGCCAGATTAGGCGAAGTGGACGACGTTATCGAAGCAAAACGTTTATAGATTACAACATAGACTTTTTATGTATAAAACCACGGGATTAACCCATTTGATTAACTCACAAAATATTCCTTACAAGGTTTAAAAGTGCATTCAAAATGAAACCGCATTTCCGCCACGAATGTTTCTTGCGTGATTCTGAGTTCCGCTCGCATTTTGGCTTTAGCACTAAAATTGAAATTGCGATGATTTCATCGGTTTTACTCGTGATGGCAGTAGAGCTGTTAAATAGTGCAGTTGAAGCGGTGGTGGATCGTATCGGTACAGAACGCCACGAGCTTTCAGGGAGAGCCAAAGATCAAGGCTCAGCAGCAGTATTCATTGCACTTTGCATTGTTGTTGTGGTTTGGGGAAGTATTTTATTTTTCTAAAGTGCGGTCAATTTTTCAGTAACAGGCATGTGTTTTTACATAAGCCGTTTTTGTAGGTGGAAGTCGGACAAGATTTTTATTCCTCTACTTTTTGCTGATATAAATAAGAAAGATTTTTGCATATTCATATCAATAGGAGGATGCTATGCCTACAGTTACAGCCTTAGGTGCGCTCATTGCACTCATCGTCGCTATTTTCCTTATTTTGAAAAAAGTTTCACCAGCCTATGGTATGTTAGTCGGGGCTTTGGTGGGGGATTAATCGGTGGCGCGGTTTATCTCAAACCGTGAGTCTCACGATCGGAGGGGCTCAAGGTATCACTACCGCAGTCATGCGGATTCTCATGAGCAGGTGTATTGGCTGGCGTACTGATTGAATCAGGTGCAGCCAATGACCATTGCTGAAACCATTACAAACAAGTTGGAGTGAAACAAGAGCATTATTAGCGTTAGGCACATTAATTTTAACTGCTGTTGGTGTATTTATTGATGTTGCCGTGATTGCAGTCTCTCAATTGCCTTAGCACTTGCTCGTCGACTGACTTATCAAAAACCCGCTATTCTCTTAGCGATGATTGGTGGGGAAAAAGCAGGAAACTTAATGTCACCCAATCCCAATGCAATCGCGGCAGCGGACACGTTCCATCTCCTCTAACGTCAGTGATGATGGCAGGATTATTCCCGCTATTTTGGGCTAATATTGACGTATTTCTTAGCAAAACGTTTAAGAAACAAAAGGTTCTCGCGTTTCAGCCCAAGAAGTTGTCGCAGTTGAAACACAGAATCTACCTCATTTTTGACCGCACTTGTGCACCTTTGGTTGCCATCTTCTTACTGGCTCTTCGTCCGTTAAGCTGACTATTAAGGTGGACCCTTTAATTGCTTTACCTCTTGGTGGTCTCATTGGCGCATTGTGTATGGGTAAGCTTCGCCAAGCCAATAACTATGCAATTAGCGGTTTAGGGAAAATAAAGCCCGGTGGCGATTATGCTACTCGGTACGTAGGGTGCTTTAGCCAGTATATTACAATTCCGTATGAAAGATGTGCTCATTGAAGGCTTAAAACATTCGGCACCTTCTTATATCCTCGCGCCAATTTCAGGTGCGCTCATGTCGCTTGCCACAGCATCAACAACTGCAGGTACAGTGGTTGCTTCGAATGTTCAGTTCAACGCTATTAGAGTTGGGGGTGAGTAGTCTGGCAGGTGCCGCGATGATTCATGCGGGGCGACAGTTTTCGATCATATGCCACATGGTTCTTTTTCCATGCAACTGGCGGTAGCGTGAATATGGATATGAAAGAACGCTTGAAAATTGATTCCTTATGAAAGTGCAGGGACGTGATTATGACCATTGTTTCCACCTTAATTTTTGGTGTGTTAGTTAGTTTAAGGAGAGATATGAAAATTGTCATGCACCTGATTCATTTAAAGAAAGTTTAACCGCACTTGAAGTGGCTAATGCAGATTGAAACAGGGCTTTAAACGTATTTTCCCGAATGCCGAATATGTGAAATTACCAATGGCAGATGGTGGTAGAAGGTACCGTGCAATCCTTGGTAGATGCCACTCAAGGTCGCTTAATTGAGACAGAAGTCACTGCACCGTTAGGTAATCAAGTAAAAAGCTTTTTCGGTTTATCTGGTGATGGTAAAACGACGATTATCGAAATGGCGAGCGGCGTCTGGATTACATCTTGTTCCAATGGATAAACGCAATCCTTGTCAAACCACCAGTTTTGGTACGTGAGCTAATTAACAAGCCCTTGATCTTGGCGTACAACATCATCATTTTAGGGATTGTGAGTGCCACAAATGACAGTGGTGCCAGGTATGCTACAAGCGTTAGGCTTACGTTTATTGGATAAACATGGTCAATCAATTGGCTTTTTGGTGGTGCAGCATTATCTAATCCTGCTGAAATTCAACTGGTTGATTTAGATCCTCGATTGCAACACGTACAAATCGAAGTAGCACAGATGTGAATAATCCCACTTTGTGGTGAATACGAGCCTCTGCAGATTTTTGGTCCACAAAAAGGTGCGACGCCTGAGATGATGAAAGCACTCGATGCTGCATTAGCCCATTTTGCTGAAAATCGCTGAGCGAGATTGTGGCAAACAAATTAAAGAGATCAACCAGGTGCGGGGCGCGGCAGGTGGTATGGGTGGTGGTTTGATTGCTTTACCTAATGTGCAACTCAGGCTGGCGTACAGATTGTCTTGGATAATTTGAAACTCGCTGAGCAAGTTAAAGATGCAGATCTCAGTCATGTTACTGGCGAAGGCCGTATGGATGCACTAAAGTATCTTAGGTAAGACCCCAATTGGTGTGGCACGCACGGCAAAACAATTTAATAAGCCAGTCATCGCGATCGTGGGTTGTTTGCATGAGGATTATGAAGTGGTGTATGAACATGGCATTGACGCAGTGTTTCCAATTATTCGTAATCTGGACGATTTACGACAATTCTTAAGCAAGGCGAGCAGAATTTAATCTCAACAGCTCAAAATGTGGCGAGATTGTTGTCATTGAAGTAAGCTTTTTAAGCTTTTCATATAAAAGTGCGGGATCAAAAATAACGATGAATTTGACCGCACTTCTATCCTCAGATGAAATCTTTCATGAAGGTGTTTCAAGCGTTCTTTGGCTACGTGAGTATAGATTTGCGTGGTGGAGAGATCACTATGTCCGAGGAGCATTTGCACAACACGGAGATCCGACCGTGATTCACCAAAATGTCAATGCAAAGGCATGACGAAGAACGTGCGGTGAAAGGGCATCCGTATCGATTCCTGCTAACACTGCATAATGCTTGATCACGATGCCAAAAGGTTTGGCGAGTCATTGCTGAGCTCGTTGCTGGAAAGACCACATCGGAACTTTGCCCACTAAGCAGATAGAGCGACCGTAAAAGCACAAACTGTCGCACCCAAAACGCCGCTTCTTCTCCCATGGGTACGATACGTTCTTTGCTGCCTTTACCAATTGTGACGAACCACACCTTTGTTGTAGATTCATATTCTCAATGGTAAGCGTGACCAATTCCGTGACACGTAATCCTGTGGCGTATAGCAATTTCGCAACTAGCTTTGTCGCGTAACTCGAGCGGAATTTCGACATCCGGCGTGTTTAATAAATCCGTGACTTGTTGCTCGGTTAAATACTTAGGTAAACGGCTTGGCAATTTAGGTGAACTCAGTACGGCACTCGGATCATCCGTACGATGCTTTTTCACGATATCAGATATTGGAATAATTTCCATCGCACTCATATCTCGAGCGGTGCTCGTGGCTTTTCGTAACTTTCTCTAAACGGCGCCTAAAAATTGTTGCAGATCTAAGGGGCGAGGGTTTCGAGGATAAATTTTTGTTTATCCAACCATCACAAAAGCGCAGTCAAATCGAGGCGACAAGCGCACGGGTGTTTTCAGACAATCACTTTTCGATCCAGTATTCATTTAAGAATAAATCGACTAGCGTGAGATTATGTCATGTTTATACTCTACTGCTGCAGCTCACACCACGTGGAGTGATGATAATCCAATAAAAGCGAAGGCAGCCATTAAACTAAAGGCATAAACCATGAGATTGGATAAAGCACACCTGAAAGTGCAGTGAAAAATTGCAATAGCTGCCATCCTGCCAAGGCATTGTATGCTTATCACTTTCGCAATATGGGTTTGTGGTTGAGTGGTGATGTAACGCACAGTTGACGTAATGACCGACCACATAAGTAAGACTGTGAAAACATTGCAGTAAGACAATCTCAACAAGGTGTCAGCATAACCGAAAGCGAGCCAACACGATAGCTGATACCGGTGAGCGAGATAGAAAAAGAATGTCAATGGTCCAGTTTTGAATAACTGAGTAGAGAAGAAAAGACCACGATTTACAGCTATTACACTGGTCCCCAAAATAAAACCGGCATCTGAAACGGGTAGCGCCAGATTTGTCATGGTACTGTATGAGTAATAAGCTGCGTGCAGAGCCTTTGAATCAGTGCAATCGCAATAAACAAAACGAAGGGTGGTTTTATTTTCAGTAAGTCTAAAAATCGCATTACGTGACCCGCATGGCAGGTTCGTCCTGCGGCATTGGGTTCGGATGAAAGCAATTGCACAATGCGGCAGAAAACGAGTATGCCCGTGATCATCAAGTAATATATTGTTCACCCACGAGTCCAACAAAATACCTGAATACCATCATGCCCAACAACGAAGCGCAAAGGAACCGACTGAGCGCGCTGCCGTAAACGTCAAATGAATTTGTTGTTGCCAGGTGCTGGCGAGGCTATCGCCAATCAGATACCGCTGCATTCTACCATGAGACAACGCAAGTCCAATAAACAAGAGCCAGAAATTTATGTGACATCAGCCCAATTACGCCACATCGCGATGATACAGCTAACGTAATAGCATTCACTGGAGAAACGCGCTTTTATTGCGGAAAATAAAATACCGCCGCTGAAACGGAAAATGTAGGCTGAGGCAAATAATAAAGCCGATGTCTTCGCTATAAGATTACGTTTTTCACACGCGGAAAAAGGGGAAGAAACACCGTAGGACAATAGTAATAGCTCAAGGCAGGCCAAGGATGAGGACGCACGTGCAGAATATTTTCCCGATTTCTTGTGAGCGTGCCACAGGCTTGCATCGCTTGTTTAATGATGTTTGTTAAATTGGTGTTGATTACACATTTAATGCGTGGCTGCAGTTGTTCCGCCTTTTAGGTGACATTTTCTCAGTAAAGTCAGAGCTGTCTGTGGTTTTCAATCACCAGCTTGCAGCAGCCTAACATGGCTAGTTGCAATTCGAGATTGGTTTTCATCAATCCCATTTCCAGTAGGCCTTGTTGCATGGCTCATTGGATGAGGTAGGCCAAGCCGCAGATGCCGCGGTGACTGCATGCATGTGATCTTCATTTCGTCACCCAAAGTGGTTTTCCCTACTGCCCGAAAGTAAATCTTTACCAAAAGGGCTGGTCGAAATTTCATGTGTGTTTTTATCAGCCGTAAGCCTGCCATGCCTTCTCCCACTAATGAAGTGTGTTTGGCATCCGCGAACAATGATTTTGCTGTTGGGATGAGTTCGGCTAATCGGGCAGTCGAAATCCTGCTGCAATAGAAATAATTAATTTGTCAGATATCAACTGACTATGACTTACGAAACATCGAGGAACTTGTGAAACGAGCAAATAACACAATTTGAGATTGTGTGATGGATGCTCGTTATCCGTAGAAAGCCATGACGCCATATTGGTAAAAAGCACGTTTTTCTTCATTAGGATATTAACGATAATTTTGTCAGCCAGGGATAGCTTGTTTTAATAGGGCCTCACACACAATCGTCAGCTATATGCCACCCGATGAAAGGCATTAATTTCTGTTGCATCATTTTTCCCGTGGGTTTATGGGCTACAAATGTCGCGTATTTTGCCTAATTATGAAGGAAGTGTTACGATGTGGTTTAAAAATTTAATGTCATATAGGCTGACCAAAGCCCCTGAATTGGGATCTTAATGAATTCAACACTGGGTTGTCAGATTATGAATTTCATCCTTGGCTCACAGATCAAAGTAAATTCGGTTGGATGATCCCTTGAAAGGCAGCAGGTGTGCATTTTCTATCGTAAACACATGGTTGCGAAAAAGAAAGAAAATGTTGCCAGATGTGGTAAAACGTGAATTAGATGAAGCATTGACGCCTTGAGCAAAAAGCCGTAAATTGAAGAAAAGCGAAAAACAAGCGTTAAAAAGATGATGTGGTGATGAATTTATTGCCGCGCATTCACTAAAATCAGCAAACCTGCCGTGTAAGATTGATGCGAAAAATAACCTTGTTCATGTGATGGCATCCAGTAAACGAGCAGAAGATGCCTTGGCGTTTATTACGTAAAATCACTTGGTTCGTTACCGTTTACGCCAGCTTGCGGAGACCTTCGACCATTTTAACGGATTGGATTGGCGGAAAAATCCCGCATTGGTTGGTGGCGTTAGAGGCTGATGCGTGGAAGCCGAAGACGGCGTGATCCGATGCAAAAACAGCTTTGGAAAATGAAGAGATTCTCGCACTTTTACAAGATGGCAAAAAGTGGTGACAAGCTCGCATTAGAATGGGAAGATCGCTGACTTTTGTATTTAATGAAGATTGCACGCTCAAACGTTTTAAAAATTTGCCGATGCGGTGCGTGAAAAATGCGGATATTTTTAGAAGATTATGCACAGCGCTTTGATGCTGATGTATGATACGTACGTATCTAGCAGGAAAACTGTACTGATGATTTGGTGGTGAGAAAGCAAGATTAGGTTGGTTTCAATCATAATAAATAGGCGAACATGATGTTCGCCTTTTTGGTCTAAAAGAGTGCGGTCAAATTTCCGCACGTTTTTAATTCAGTGTGTACTCGTGCTGGTTGTCGCAGGTTTGCACGTTTACGATCGTTTTTCCGTTAAAGAGTTTTTACGGATGCGGATCGTTCAAATGCGTCGCTTCCACTCACTCGTCGTCATCGATAAATTCGATGGCGTGTTCAGGAGAATTTCTGCCGGTGTGGTTAAACGGTTGCATCATCTTTACCTGATGCACGCATGCTGGTGAGTTTTACCGCGAAAACGGTTAACAGTCTAAGTCGTTTGTACGGGCGTGAATACCGATGATTTTGACCTTCGTAAACTTCAGTTGCTGATCATTAATTTACCACGCTCTTGCCTAAACCAAATAGCGCATCGGCAATGCTTTACCGGTGCGAGAAATGTCACCGTGCGTTGGCCGATTTCACCTGGTTTGATGTCATCGTGATCAAACTAGAGTAAAGTAAACCAGTACCAGATGCTCGCAGTCATGAATTCACCACAGAGACGATCAAGCCACGGCTTGGGATGATGTATTCTAAGCGTACGACCTTTGCCATCCGGCATCATATCGCGAACTTCACCTTTACGGATACCTAATGCTCCACTGCCAGAACCTTGGTGTTGTTCTTTACGTCGATAGTCACTTGTTCGTAAGGCTCTGTGCCATTGATTTCACGGTAGATTACTTTTAGGACGAGAAACCGTGCAAGTTCTTCGCGACGCTATATTTTCAGTGTACAGAAAGATAATTCACCACGACTGAAACACGGGAATTCATCTGGTTTGGCGTTTCTTCTACGCGTAATGCCACGTATGAACTAATTCTTTCGTTTAAGCGTTCAAAATTGTCGAGAAGTCCACATACCTTCTTGACCCGCAAACGGAAAGTGTTTACACAGAAGAACATGGTTACAGTTGGTTCATCAACCGTTAATGACGGTGAAGCTCAACGGCGTTGATATCCTAAATGGTATGCGATATTTAGATTCACCTACCGGTAATCGCGATGATATCGCCTGCTATCAACATCTTCTTCATAACGTTGACGCCACAGATGCTAATACTTGACTGACGACCTTTGGCGTACCGCCATCAATGATCGTCACGGTGATTTGGTTTTGATTGCACCGCGTTTGATTCGACCGATACGTACTCCCGTAACTATGGTCCAATTAGAAAATTTGCATTTGGAATGATCAAGTTCTACTGCTGGTTCAACGTGTTGAACAATCGTTTCAAATAATAGGGTCATGTCTTCTAATTCTTCGTGTTTCAGGGTACCACCATTTAATGCAGATGCATAGATAATAGGGAAGTCTAATTGCTCATCGGTTTTCAGTTAACAAATGCAGATGTCTGGATCTGCACTCCAATCAGGACGTACGCCAGGACGGTCAACTTTGTTGATCTTCGATTGGTTTTTAAACCCGTGAGCAAAAAGGCTTTTGTGTGTACAAACGTGTTTGTGGCAGCGTCAAAAGGCATCTGCTACCAAAGTGCAAATCCTACTGAAAGCACACGTTCTACTTCACCACCGAAATCGCGTGTCCTGGGGTATCTACGATGTTAATACGATAACCATTCAGTTAATTGCGGTATGCAGAATGGTAATCCACGTTCTTTTCGAGATCGTGGGTCATTACGCGTTCATCAACATCACCACGAGTTGATTCAAATGTACGCGATTGTTGAGAAGGGAGTTTTGTCAACGAGGGTGGTTTTACCATGGTCAACGGAGCGATGATTGCGATGTCGCGATTTATAATATCAATGATCGTTTCATGTCGTTCTTAGTTCAGTTTTGTGCGGTGGGATTTTTATACCAATGAATGGTCCAAGTAGTTTTAAATTGGTGAGTCAAACTCACCCTACGAAATCTCGAAAGGGCAAGTATACACGATATTTCGCTGCTCTGCTATGCCAGATAAAATAAATCTTATGAAAAGGCATGGCGATTGCGTTACTATGCCTTTTAATTTTTATTAAAAGATTATACACATAGCAAAAATAGAGGACTCCTATGCCAAATGCAAATGCAATTGCCAACGATATTCAGTGATCGAAGAGAACGATATTAGTTCATACTTCGTTTCACCGACATTAAAAGGTAAAGAACACGGTCTTCTATCCCGGTTAGCTGTCGATGAAGATATGTTTGAAGATGGCAAAATGTTCGGTGGCTCTTCTGTTGAAGGTTGGAAAAACCATTAACAAAGCCGATATAGCTTTTAATGCCAATCTGCTGAAACTGCAGTAGTCGATCCATTTGCGCGAATTCCAACACTTTTCAATTCGTTGTAGCGTTTGTGAGCCAGACAACCTGCAAAGAGTTATGATCGTGATCCGCGTTCAATCGCTATTCGAGCGAAAACTATCTGCCGTTCAACAGGCGTTGCAGATCAGGGCATTCGCGGTCCAGACCGAGTTCTTCTGTGATGATGTACGTTTTGATGTATCAATGACCGTGCGCTTCTTTCGCCATTGGTGATGGAAGCCGCTTGGAACACCAACAAAAATACGAGGCGGTAACAATGCGCATCGTCCATTGAAGAAAGGTGGTTATTGTGCGGGTGGCACCAATTGATACGGCTCATGATATTCGTTCTGAAATGTGTTTGATTTTAGAAGAAATGACTGATCGTCATCGAAGCTCACCACCATGAAGTGAGCAGCAGGTCAAAAACGAAATTTCAGCCAAATTCATGCTGTAACCTTAAAAAGCGTGATGACACAAATCTATAAATATGTGAAAACGTTGCATTAGAACGTGCAAAGACTGCTTGCTATTATGAAACCAGTCACGGTGATAATGGTTTCTGGTATGCACTGTAATATCATTAAGCAAAAGACGGTAAAAATATTTTCCAAGGTGATAAATATGGGTCTTTCTGAAACCGCACTTTATTACATTGGCGGTATCGTCATGCTAAACAGTGCTAAATGCATTCACCAACCCAAGTACGAATTCATATAAACGTTTAGTACCCGGGTTTTGAAGCGCCAGTATGTTGGCTTATTCTGCAAAGCCGTTCTGCTTCAATTCGTATCCAGCGTAACCAGCCCGAAAGCAATCCGTATTGGACACGTTTCGATCAATGGCAGCCATATCTGGCTTTCGCTGCATTATTAATGAAAGCTGGCTGCGCTGGCGTGGTAAACAAAATTCATCCAGGCGATGCAATGGATATACTCTATGATCTTCCACCAGAAGAATTAAAAATATTTCCAGCAGTCGCGACTCAGCTAGAAGAAACATTGAATTCATTAGAAAAAATATGAATTCTTAGCAAAGATGGTGTGTTTACGAAAGACTTTATCGAAGCATGAAATTATTAAACGTAAAGAAGTAGAACGTTTAAATATGACACCACATCCTGTTGAGTTTGAGATGTATTATGCTTAGTTGATGTCTTTTGGAAGACAAATGTTGAATAAAGGGAAGTGTGATTCATTTTTGACCACCGTTTTGATTTTTAATTAAAAGAGGTAGTTATGCATGATAATATAGAACTGTTGGGTAACTATATTAGTTTGGGAAGATAATTTGTAAAATAAGTACTTTCAACATTGGGAATTGTAAATACATTTCTATCTATCATTAAATAATAAGTATCTTAGACATAGAGATGGAGTTGTTGATTGAGATGAATATGTTGATGATGGTTATTAAAAATGACTCATCATTTTTCATCTATATATGATGGTAGGCTATAACTTTATTGTTCTAATCTTGGATTAGAACATTGTTGTATTTTTATAGTAATTTATAATCATAGCTCCAGAAAGATCAGTTTTTGAATATTGAGTCTACATTTAAGATACTCAATGCAGATAAGAAAGATATATTGTTATCTTGCTTAGATAGAATATTCAGTTTAGAAAATCGTCTAGAATATTTAATTTCTCTTTGAATTACATAATCCTATTAATTAATTGCCAAAAAGCTTTTTGGTCGAATTAGAAGCTTTTTCAAGAACGTGGAATACAGATATTGCAGTTTTTGATAAGATTTGTGAGAAAATAACATTGCTTATTGGATAGATTATGGAACTCTTTTTAGAGCTGTTCGTCATAAAGGATATATACCTTAGGGATGATGATATCGATGTGCATGATGTATGATGATTTCTGTAAATTTCAAGCTATTATTGATAAAGTATTACAGGGTATCTGATATCAAGTTTATCGACATTTTACCCTTATATCTATAAACTAGAGAGAACTTCATTAGGAGATGAAGATGTATGGCTTGTATATTCCCATTTTATTTTTCAAAAGATGATATTGTGCATATAGTGATTATTTAGATAAATTTCGCAAGCAAGAAATGAAGAGAGAAGTTATTGCATGATCCAGAGATGTTAGAAATATTCTCTTTGACTTTGAGTATTATTATGATAATAAGAAAAAATCTGATACTATTTTTAGGGGATTTCAGGCGCAGATCATCCATTGTGTGACGTCAGAAAATATGATGAGTGTTTCTTTAGTTGAATTAGAATTTGAAGGTTTAAAATTATTTGCTCCTAGAGGATATTTGCAAAAACTACAACGGCAATATGAAATTTTTGGACATATCCAGAAAACATTAGCTCACGATAGAATGGTAGAGCAAAATGAAACGAGTAATTACATATGGTACATTTGATATGTTGCATATGGGCATATAAATTTACTTAAAAGAGCAAAATCTTTGGGCGATTATTTAATAGTTGCGTTATCTACGATGAATTTAATTTATATGAGAAGAAAAAGAAATGTTATTTTTCATATGAAAAGAGAAAGCAGCTACTAGAAGCTATTCGTTATGCAGATTTAGTTATTCCAGAGAATAGTTGAGAACAGAAAAGTGAGTATTCATCATATTGTATCAACACTTTTGTTATAGGTGATGATTGGAAAGGAAAATTTGATTTTTAAAGTTGGAAGGGGCTGAGGTTGTTACTTAGCTAGAACTCCTGAAATTAGTACTACAAAAATAAAGCAAGAAATTAAATAATGATAAGAAAGTTTATTGATAAATTTAAGCGTTTTTATGCTTTTTGATGAGTTATTAAAGCAACTTATTATCAGAGACATAAAAAGCTTAAGTACCGCAGAAGTTATCTTGGTTATTTATGATATTTTAAACCCATTGGTCATGATGATGGTTTTGGTTACTGTATTCTCGAATTTATTTAGTAGATTTGACATTCAAAATTACCCCTTATATTTAATTTCTGGGCAAATTATATTTGGTTTAATGACAGAGGCTACAAATATGTCAGTGGGTTCAATAGTTGGTAATGCTACTTTAATTAAGAAAACGTGTTCCAAAATATATATTTACTGTTTCTAAGGTGGGAGTTCTTTAATAAATACTTTTATTTTCACTAGGCGCATTATTAATTGTAATGGCTATCCTGAGCCAACTTTTCTTGGGCTCTTTATTTATTCCCTTTATTCTATTGCAAAGTCTTTATTTTTAGTCTGGGATTAGGAATGTTTTTATCTGCAGCGGCAGTATTTTTTTCGAGATATTCAGTATTTATGGGGAGTTTTTGTTTCAATGTGGTTATATTTAACTCCTATTTTCTATCCTGCAAATATTATCCCTTTAGAATATAAATCTTGTATCAGAATGTAAATCAATGTATTGGTATTTGGAACAATTTAGAAATGTTAGTTCTTTATGCTCGCTTACCTGATTTAGACTCTATCCTTATGGGGACTTTCTTAGCGATCTTAGTACTCAGTATTGGAACTTGGTATTTTAACACAAGATGAGTTTTTTTATATATATGAGAAATCCTGAAAACATTATTGAGGTAATAGATGCCACGGTTCGCTTTTAATAAAGCAACTGAAAAATCATAACGGCTTGAAAAGAGTATGTTATTAAGATGCTAAAGGTGAGTTGATGTTTCAGGAATTTTTAGCATTAAGGGATGTTAACTTTGAAGTAAAAAGAGGAGAATCTTGAGCTTAATAGGGACAAATGGCTCTGGTAAATCAACATTACTCAAGCTTATTTGTGGTATATTGAAACCTTTATAAAGGAACAATTGAGGTTGCAGGAAGTATAGCTCATTAATTGAACTTGGTGCAGGGGTTAGATGGACAGTTAACAGCAAGAGAAAAATATTTTTAAATGGAGCTTTGTTGGATATAAAAACATTTATGGAAAAAGCATTTTGATGAGATAGTTGAATTTTTTCGAATTATATGATTTTATTGATGTTCCTGTAAAGAATTTTTCTTCATGTATGGCTGCTCGATTAGGGTCATAGCTACTATTTAGAAACCAGATATCTTAATTGTAGATGAAGCTTTGTCTGTTGGGGATGCTCAGTTTCAAGCTAAATCACAACGAAAAATGGAAAAATGATTAATGAAGGAGCAACTTATTATTTGTATCTCATTCAATTAATCCAGGTTAAAGAACTTTGCGATAATGCTCTGTGGATTGATAAAGGCATTATTAAAGCGAGTGGTAAAACTAGGACGTTATCCCTATATGAAAAATAGGAAGATTAATGAATATATATAATAGCATTCAGCGTAGATGTTTTCCCAACATTCTCTTTATGTCTCAAATTGATTTATATTTTGAGGCATAGTCGAATTTGTTGATCTTGATATGCGTAATTCTTTATTAAAAATGAGAGAAAAGGTTATCTTACCACAGACACTTATTTTAATAGTTTGAGTGTAGGTAAATGAAACGTCATACTAATGTAGATGATCTTGCATTTCAATTGCTTTTAAAGGGAAAAATTAAAATAACATGGCGTTTACGCTGTCTACATTTCAACGATCGTATTTTTGACTGAGAATATTTGGTGCAGTGATAGTATCAAAACATCAACAATTTCTCTAGATTTTTGGAAAGTTGTTGAAGATGGTATGTTTCTTTTGATATTGAAGCAATAGCTTCAAGTGAGATAATTAATTTCTCTTATTTAACGAACAGAATACCTACAAACAATGTGAAGCTGGGTATTGTCATTACGCATTTTAATCGGCAAGACTTCGTACTTCCTGCTGTTGAAAAGATTAAATAAAGCAATTACTGCAGGATCCATCCTTTAAAGATAAAGTCTCTTTATATATTGTTGATAATAGCCAAAACTACCAGAGATACAAAATGCAACAATTATAAAAATGAGAATTTAGGCGGTTCAGGTGGTTTCACTCGAGGTTTGATGCATCTTAAAAGAAAACGGTAGTTATACTCATGTTTGTTTGCTGGATGATGATGCTTCATGTGAGGTTGAGGGCATTAAGCGTGCAATATCTTTCTTAGAGCATGCTTTAGACCATAAGACTGCATTAGCTAGGAGCTATGCTTAGAAGCAGAAGTGTTCCGTCAATTTGAAAATGGAGCAAAACTTTGATGGCGTCTGTAAAAGCGGTTAAACCGAATCTAGATCTCAAGAGAGTTCATTCTTTATTAATCAATGAGCAAGAAGAACATATTGATTATGGTGGTTGGTGGTTCTTTGCATTTCCATTATCAGAGGTGAAGAATTATCATTTCCCTTATTTTGTACGAGGGGATGATTCTGGATTTAGTTTAGTTCACGATTTTAAAAATTTTTAACATTAAATGGTATTTCTTCCTGGCAGAAGATTTCTCATATGGACCATTACCACATTATTTAGATACTCGTTATCACATTATGCATTATTTACATAATTTAGTTCGAGAAATGAAAGATGTGATAAAAACAACTGCTAGAATGTGCCTAAAAATCTATTGTCATATCAATATGAAACAGCATTGGCTTCTATTCTAGCTGATGGAAGATGTGATGAAAGGAAAGTCTTTTTGAGAACAGAATGTTAGTATGTCTGAAAGACGACCGGAAATTCAAAATAATTTCTGCTGAAAAAAAGTTATAGATATTCCTTATGAGGTTTCGTCCAATGTTATTTGGGGAAACCTGAAGAAAGACGTCTTGCTCGATTATTCCGTTGGTCTACATTAAATGGGCATATTTTACCAAAAGTATTCTTTAAAAAGGTATGGTGTGGCAACCTAAAGGATTTGGCGGTAATTTAAGAAGTTTATCGCTATAATAAGGTGCTTTATATCCATTGGCCAACTCAAAAGGGATTTTATTCTTGAGCATGATAAGAAAAATTCTTCAGTTATTTAATTAGATATACTAAAGCTGCATTTAATTTATATAAGAATTATGATTCTCTTAAAAAGAGTATCAATCATCGTATGATGAGTTAACCAGCACAGAATTCTGGAAAAACAATTCAAGCAAGATAAATAAAAGGTAAATATTTATGAAAAATTCTTATTAGTCGGCGTGGCTTCTCCAATGCTGTTATCGCTCGTGAATTAGCAGAAAAAGGTTATAAAAACTGTTGTTATCGATTCTCGTAGCCATGTGGCAGGTAACTGTCACTCTGAACGTGATGCTGAAACAAATGTAATGGTGCATGTTTATGGTCCGCATATTTTCCATACTGATAATGAGCGAGTATGGAATTATGTGAACTAACTTTGGTGAGTTTATGCCATTTGTTAATCGCGTAAAAACGATTAGCCAAGGTGCGGTTTATTCTTCCCAATTAACTGCATACGATTAACCAATTCTTTGGCAAAAGCGTGTTCACCGAAAGAAGCAAAAGCTTGTAATTGAGGCGCAAGCAGATTTGTCTATTACTGATCCGCAAACCTTTGGAAGAGCAAGCAATGCGTTTTGTAGAGTGAGTTGTATAAAGCTTTCTTCTATGGTTACACTAAAAAACAATGGGGTGTTGAGCCAAAAGAGTTACCAGCAAGCATTTTTAAAAACGCTTACCTGTGCGTTTTAACTACTGACGATAACTACTTCTTACATAAATTCCAAGGTATGCTGAAAGACGGTTATACAAATTGTCGAAGCGATTTTGAATCATGAAAAATATTGAAGTGTGTTTAAATACGCCGTTTGCGGAGTCATGAAAGCAGAATTTGCTCATATTTTCTGGTCTGGTCCGTTAGATGCATACTGGATTTGAGATTAGGTCGCTTAGGTTATCGTACCTTAGATTTCGAGGCATTCCGTGATGAAGGTGATTTTCCAAGGTAATGCGGTAATTAACTATGGCGATGAAGAAGTACCCTACTCGTATTTCAGAACATAAACACTTTGCGCCATGGGAACAACACGAGAAAACAATTTGTTATCGTGAATTTAGCCGTCATGTGGTGAAAAATGATATTCCGTATTACCCGATTCGTTTAGTGAAAGATAAAGCTCTTTTACAACAATATGTTGAAAAAGCGAACAAGGAAAACGCAAGTGACTTTCGTAGGACGTTTGAGGGTACTTATCGTTATTTAGATATGGATGTGACGATTAAAAGAAAGCTTTTAGAAACAGCTGATGTTGTAAAAGAATCATTAGAAAAACAGACCGCACTTAAAAGCCTTTTTATGTAAATATGGACTAAAGTATAGCGAGTTCTAGAGCCATATACGATTTCGTGTATGGCTTTTGTTTAAATAAAATTGAGTTGATTATGCATGCTGAAAAATCAATTTGTGCAGTGGTTGTAACCTTTAACCGCAAAGTATTATTATTAAATTGTTTAAATGCACTAAAAGCCCAAACACATCCTTTATCTCATGTTGTGGTGATTGATAATGCCAGTACTGATGACACAGCCGATTTTTTAGGTGAGCATGGTTGGACAAATAATGATGCTTTTTACTTTGATTACCTTGCCCGAAAAATATGGGAGGGGCAGGTGGATTCCATGAGGGAATCAAGTATGCGTTTGAACAAGGTTTTGATTATATTTGGTTAATGGATGATGATGGTTTCAGCTGAAACATGTTTGGAAAAACTCTTACCTTACACAACTGAGAATTGTTATATGGGTCCGATAGTGATTGATTGTGGAGGCAAAGATAAACTAAGTTTTAGCTTACGTTTACCAAATAGTTTGCAAGTACTGATCATTACTCTGATGTTCCTCTGTCTTTAAAAATAGATAATCAAATTAAGGATACAGTATTGCTTTTAATGGTACATTAATCGGAAGAGACTTGTCCAACAAATGGGATTTCCTATGAAGGAGTACTTTATTTGGGGAGATGAGAGAGAATACTACTATGCGTGCAGGCATACAGCGCCAACATTTTAACAGTGATCGATGCATTATTTTATCACCCCGGATAGCAAGTTCAATATCTGAACCGATGTTTTTGGTAAATACGGTTTAATAATGCACATTCAGATTTAAAAACAGTATTGTTTTTGTCGTAATACAATCGCTACTTTTGCCAAAGCATAAAGGGTTTGTTTATGCTAGTATTAAAACAACTTGGTTTTTATGCATTTACTCAACAAGCTTTTTCTCGTTTTGCTGTTTGCTTGGCGTGCAATGTGGCACAGGCTTACTGGTAATTTTTCTCATCACAAGGATTACTTAAAATAATATGCAAAAAGCTTACTGTATTAGTGATTACGCATAAAGACTATGAGTTTCCAAATTCTGCATGCTATCTTCCCATATTTGTAGGGGGAGCAGTACAAGCGCTATAAAAAGTGAAGAGTTTCACCAAGATAATTCAGGTATAAATATTGCTGGGAAAAACAGTAGTTTTTGTGAGCTTACTAGACTTTATGGGCTTGGCAAAATGGTATATTTAAAAATAACCAATATGTTGAGTTAGTGCACTATCGCCGTTATTTTGCAGGTAAAGAGCTATATTTGAAGAAACGGCATATTGCATCAGAAAGCGAGTTTACTATCTCTTCTAGAAAAATATGATGCGATTTTACCGAAAAACGAAATTATTTTATTGAGTCAATTTACTCCCATTACCAACATGCCCATTATGTTGAGGATCTCGATTGTACAAGGGAAATTATTTCTGAATTGCATCCTGAGTACTAACGAGCTTTGATGCAATTATGCAAGGCCGAAAGATTCATATTTATAATATGTTTGTCATGTCATCAGAGACAGCGTCAGAATATTGTCAATGGCTTTTCCCTATTTTGTTTGAATTAGAAAAAGCGAATAGATATAACTCAGTATGATAACTATCAAAAAGAGTGTTTGGTTTTTATTGCCGAGCGCCTATTCAATGTTTGGTTGGTTCATCATCAGTTAAAAGTTTTGTGAAATTCCGGTAGTGAATTTGGAAGGCGAGAATTTGTTAAAAAGCTATTAATTTATTAAAACGAAATTTCTAAGATAAAGGATTTCACTATGCATAAAAATTACGTGGTGTAAATTTATTTTGTTAGCTACTGATTTTTAACACTTTTTAGTTCATTATTTATTGCTTATGAAAGTGTTAGATATCGCCCGTGGCGGCCGTTTTTATTTTCCTCTGGAAGAATTTAGATGCCTATGTGTTGATTCACGCCTCTGTGTCTTTCGTCGGTGTATTATGGTTTTTGGATACGATTACGGCACCTACTTACCGTAAACCGTTTTTGGTTTGAGTTAAAAGAGATTATCCATGCCTTATTGAGTTCTTTTCATTATTGAATTGGCTATGTTGCCTTTTTCCCGTTTATATGTTTCTCGTTATTTTTGGTCAGTAACTTGGGTTGTATTTTTGTCTTTCTTCCTTTTACTCGAGTGGTGGTTAAGAGTTGTTAATAAAAACAGGTATATACCTGAAAGAAACAATTATTATTGGTAATGGACGTAATGCAAAGGGTTTTGATGCACTGAATAGTGAGTTTTATTTAGGGTTTGATATAAAATTGATTTGTCACAACAGAAGATGGTAATTCAGAGTTTATTGAGGTATTCCGTTATACGCCATAACCCAGAGTTGCTAATGAAAGTGGTTTCACCAGAATTTACACAGTTTATTCTTGCGATTGATGAGAAAAATAAAGTTAAAGCAAGATTTTTGGTTGCGTTATTTAATTCGTAAAGGATGCCGTTCTATTTCAGTGATTCCTGATTTTCGAGGTATTCCACTCTATGGCACGGATATGTCTATTTAGCCAGGAAATGGTGCTTTTCAGAGTAAATAATAATTTAGCGAAAACGTTCATCTAAGATTGTTAAAAGAACTTTGATATCTTAGGTTCATCTTTTCTCTTGCTTTTTATTATTTACCATTCTGTATCCCTCTCTATTTTTATAATTACAAAGAGATGGTGGTAATCTCATATACAAGCATACTAGAATTGGTCAGTACAAAAAGAAATTTAAATGTTTGAAGTTTCGAACAATGGTGAATAATTCAGATGAAGTGTTAGAAAAGATTTTAGCAACTGATGAAAATGCTAGATTAGAATGGGAGACTTCAAACTTAAAAGATGATCCGCATTACACCAGTTGGAAAATGGTTAAGAGCAGAAGTTTGAATGAACCACCACAGCTTTGGGAATGTACTTAAAAGGTGAGATGAGTTTAGTTGGACCTCGTCCTATAGTGAAAAATTGTCTTATTATCAAAGAAGGATGTTGATTATTACCTTATGGCTAAACCTGGAATGACGGGTTTATGGCAGGTAAGTGGGCAGAATAACGTGAGCTATGATACGCGAGTTTATTTTCAGTACCTGGTATGCTAAAAACTGGTCTTTATGGAATGATATTGATCTTGCTTAAAACGGCTGCAAAAGTGGTTTGTAGAAAACAGGGCCTATTGATGAAGCAGATCCTCATCACCGGCGGTTCCGGCTTCATCAGCTCCGCCCCTATTCGATATATCATTAATCAGACTCAAGATTCAGTTATCAGTATTGATAAACTGACCTATACAGCAATCAATCCGCTTTTGAAAAGAGGTGAAAATAATCACTCGTTATACTTTTGAGCAAGTTGATATCTGTGATCTTAAAGCGATGAAAAGCGTTTTTCGAGAAATATCAGCCGGATGCGGTGATGCATTTTGGCGGCAGAAAATCATGTTGATCGTTCTGTGCCAGGAGCGGCTGGTTTTATTCAAACCAATGATTGATGGTGCCTTATGCATTGTTGAGGTCGCTAAGAATTATTGGCATACCTCAGATGAGGCTAAAAATATGCCTTTCGATTCCACCATATTTCTACAGATGAAGTTTATGAGTTTATCCTTTCTGAACCTGCCTTTACCGAACATTCCCCTTATCTCGGTAGCCCTTATTCAGCCTCAAAAAGCGGCGAGTGATCATTTGGTGCACGCCCTAGCATCGAACTTATGGTTTGCCGGTGATTATCACAAACAGTTCCAATAACTATGGGGCTTATCAACATGCTGAAAAAGCTTATCCCTAATGATTTCAAATGCGCTGATGGAAAGCCTTTGTAATTTATGGTGATGGGCTGCAAATTCGTGATTGGTTATTTGTGGAAGATCATGTTTCAAGCCTTATATTTAGTTTTAACAAAAGGTCGAGTCAGGAAAACTATAATATCGGTGGAAATTGTGAAAAACGAATCTTGAAGTGGTTAAAACAATTTGCCAAGTACTCGAAGACTTTGCAAAATAAGCCTAATCACATTAAGTATTACGAAGATTTAATAACCTATGTAAAGGACTAAACCTGGTCACGATGTGAGATATTCATTGGATTGTTCTAAAAATTCATACAGAATTAAGTTGGCGACCATAAATAACCTTTGAACAAGGACTTCGTAAGACGGTAAAATGGTACCTGAGAATAATAGATAAATAAAGGAGAAGAACCTCATGCAAATTACATATCAACTACTCCCTCTTCGGAGGTTGGGGCAAAAATGCTCATTTTAAGTTTTAATCAAGATCAAGCCGTTATTCATCTTAAAAGATGATGAAAAATCGAACCTTGTTTTAGTCCAAAAAGCCGCACGTAAGTTACGTGGGCAAGGCATTAAAAGACGTGAACTTGTGATGCATAGAATTAGAAAATTGCTGGGCATTTTATCAAGGTTTTTACTCGGCGAAGCAAGATTATTCAGTTGAATTTCCTCATTTAGATGATGAGCAAGATGAATTATTAGCTCGTATCGAGTGCGGTGATTTTGTGCGTAGCATTATTGAACCGAGCACAAACCCTTACGCCGGTTAAATTAGCTGAACGCGCGGCTGAGTTTATTTCTAAACAAGCCCGAAAGTTATGCAGAATAAAAAGTGCGGTCAGTTTCAAAATCATTTCTGGCGAAGCGTTAAAAAGAGCAAGGTTACGCGGGATCTTTACTGTGGGTCGAGTTCTGTTAATCCACCAGCTATGTTGCAATTAGATTTTAACCCAACTAATGATCCAAAATCGCCCGTATTAGCCTGTCTAGTGGGTAAAAGTGTATTACTTTTTTGACAGTGGTGGTTACAGCATCAAACGAAGTGATGCATGAGCACTATGCGTACTGATATGGGCGACGCTGCGTTGATTAACAGGCGCGCTAAGTTTCGCATGTGCACACGGTTTAAATCAACGTGTAAAACTCTATCTATGCTGTGCGGAAAAGCTTGGTGAGCGGTGTGCATTCAAATTGGGTGATATCATCACGTATAAAAATGGTGTAACCTGAAATTTTAAATACTGATGCGGAAGGGCGTTTAGTATTAGCAGACGGTTTAATTGAAGCTGATAGCCAAAATCACAATTATTGTCGATTGTGCAGCATAACCGGTGCGGCGAAAGTGGCGGTGGGTAATGATTACCACAGCGTGCTTTCTATGGATGATGCGTTGGTAAATAGCTTATTTCAAGCCGCGAAGAAGAAGATGAACCGTTCTGGCGTTTACCTTTTGAAACGTTCCATCGTAGCCAAATCACGTCTTCTTTTACTGAGTATCGCAAATACAGGTCAGCGCCGGTTGTCGCGGGTGCAAGTACTGCAACGGCATTTTATCGTATTTTGTGAAGAACTATCAACAACGTGGTTGCATAATGACTGTTCAGACTGCTTATCGTAAATCAGGTAGTGATTTATGGGCGGTTGGTGCAACCGGAATTGGTGTGAAAACGATAGCAAATTTATTAAGTAACGAAAAGCAAGTTAAGTAGGTTTTATGACAGAACGTACTTTTTCAATTATCAAACCCGATGCAGTAAAGCGTCATTTAATTGGTGCTATTTTAGGGCGTTTTTGAATCACAGGGATTTCGTGTCGTTGCGCTTAAAATGGTGCAATTAACTAAAAGAAACAAGCGGAAGGTTTCTATGCGGAACACCAGTAAACCATGAATCGTTGGTGGAGTACATGCTCTCTGGTCGATGGTGGTTTCTGTGTTGGAAAAAGAAAAATGCTGTGAAGATGCCGCACTTTTCGGTTGGTTGCAACGAATCCGGCTGAGGCGGCAAGAGGCACTATCCGTGAGACTTCGCGTTAATGCCAGCGTGAAAACTCTGTCCATGGTTCTGCAGTAGCGTTGAAAGCGCAAAACGAGAAGTGCTTAGTTTCTTCGTAGATTCAGAAATCCAACCATAATTCGTCTATAGAAAAGCACTTGAGTGAATCGCTAAGTGCTTTTGGCCTGATTAACTCTCAATTTTGAGATAGTCTTTTTATTGGATCGATTTCAGCCCGAGTGTGAAAGGCTGCCAAATTCTCCGCATTTAACACGGCTTGCGTTTCACCTACAGCTAACAATTTTCCTTTATCCTAATAGAACAATTTCATCACAAAATTGTTAAGCCAATGAAAAGAGTGATGAAATAGCAACAACACACGTATGTTCCGGTGTGAGTGTTTAAGCTGTTCCATCATATCAGTTTGATATTAAGGGGTCGAGTGGCGCAATCGGCTCATCGACCAATGAGACAGGGATTCCTTAATGCTGCAACGAGCGAGTTGTGCGTGCTTTTCGCCACCAGAAAAGTTGCTTCGAGCCGCGGCTTAGCGAGTAAATGAGTTACCTGCAAATTTTTCTGAAAACGCTTGACTTTTGACCGCTCTTTTTCTTTTGATAAGGGCGTAGCTAAACCTAATGCAATCACATCACTTAGACGGATAAATCCCAATGAATTTGCGTATTTATGTGCAAGGTAAAGCAATGTGTTGGCTTTTTTTCAGTCGCGTTCATCTTACTTAATGGCTGATTATCGAACCAAATCTTCCCTTGTTTGAGGAAGGATACCCGCAATGGTTTTCAATAAAGTGGATTTCCGCACCATTGGCACCCATAATGCCAATCAAATTACCTGATGGAAGCGTACAGTTGATGTCATTTAAGCAATAGGATTGGTGAGTTTTTCAATTTAATCATAGATTTTTCTCTGTTGCGTTAATAACATCCAAACTAACAAGGCGCCGATAAGCGCGGTCAATGTGCCGATGTAAATATGAGAACAGCGGATATATAAAATCGCCAAATCAGCCAGTAACAGCAATAAAGCCCCAATTAACGCACTGGTAAGGTAAAGCTGTGATGGGCGAGCTTTCAGTAAAATACGGGCGAAGGCGATTAAGCCGATAAAGCCAATAGTGCCGGTTTGTGGATAGTCGCGCCCACTAATAAAGCCACACCAGGGATTGATGAAAAGCTATGTTTCGGATCTACGCCCATTGTGCTCGCCGTTTCTTCACCAAAGGAGTAAATCTAAGTATCGACGAGTGGTATAAACAAAACCCCGCCAGAACAATCGGGAGTGAAATAAGCAAGGTATCTAATTTAGCCCACATCAATGAGCCTTGTAGCCAACGATAAAGTTCAGCTAATGCCCATGGGCTTTCTGCGTTGGAAAGCAATAATGCAATCGCTGACCCAAGAACATATTGACCGCTAAACCACTTAGAATCATTGTTGCCGTAGTTTTTGGCGATCAAACACGATTAAAACTTAAAAGCGCACCACACCTCCGGCTAAGAGCAGTGAAAAACAGCAATGGCAAAAATAAGAGAATAAATACACTAGCGGCTGTAGCCCCAGAACTACCATAAGCTTGACTCGCTAATGGATTCTGGAAAATACCTTGCATTACCGGCAATTGCTAGGCTGGCACCCGTCAATAAAGCTAAACCAATGCGTGGAAAAACGAATATCCCACAGCACCATCGAACGCATATCGGTGAGCACACCATCCGCATTTTTGAGATGGGCGAAATCGCCGAGCTGATGATAAATCGCAAAGCCGCTAATCAACAGCAACGCGAAGAAAAGTGTATTTAATTTTAGTGTTGGTCATAGGTTATTTTAACTGCTGATAAATCTTTCCGCCCTTGCCAACGCCGATGATCAGCAATAGGTATATTTCATCGGGATGCTGACAAGCGGTTGGTTTTTGAAGAAATCTTGCAACATAGGGTGGTGCAGTAATTCAGCTATTGTAACCTTGTTTTGTCGGTCAGCGAAATCGAGTACATTCAGTTGGCTTAAAAATCACTTTTTCTAAAGCGAAAATTTCTGGCGGTAGTGGCGTTTTTAACGGCGTTAATCGAGTAAATTTAACAGCACGGGATATTGCGGATAATAACTCTCACCACACCGTTTCGACAAAATCAGTATCCGGTAAGCGGTCGATTTAAAGTGAAAGTTGCGATTTGAGTTTTCGTCACTAATCAATGCTCTTTGCTCATTACCCAGTTGTTTGGCTAATTCTAGAATCAGCGAAAATAACTTCATCTGGCGTCTGCGGCTGTCGTTAATGGGAATAATCTTCACAGGTTTTTCAGCTCTGCGATCTAATTGTGGATAAAAAGGTTTCGATTTAATCAGAATGGTTTTATCCAAATAGGCAATAATTCCGTTAATGCGGACCCAGCACAGGTTTGTCGATCGATGATTTTGTCCTAACATCATCAACGGATCGAATAAGGCGACTGTGCGGCAATTTGCGAAAGGCTCACCCAGTTCAATAAACGTCTGTCACTGCAAGCGTAGAGCGAACAAATTGTTCCGAAGCCTGAGCGGGTAAACGGAAGGAAAAGTGCAGTTAAAATTAGCGGTGGCCTATGAGATGATGATACGCTACGCCATCAGAATGAAAAAGGCGTGCTAAGCACGCCCTTATTAGTGGGTAATAAGTAGAACGATCCTTTTCAACAACGTAAACATTACGTCCTTCTTGTACGCATGCAGTACGTTTTCATAGTTTTGATTGAATACACGTTGTTAGTTCACATAAATCGTTGCAAGCTGCTCCGCCACTTTGTAGTTCACGCCCTGAGTTTGCCAAAGGTGTAAGATGGCAATTTCACTTTATGCACGTGCTGCGAGTCGTGAATAGCCAGTATCCATGCATTTTGCCTGTGTAGAGCTACATTACATCCGCACCCAATTTTCCAGTGATTTGGTATGCTAAGCCCGCGTTCGCCAAATGTTTTTGGAGCGACGTGCTAATTCCGCGCCTTTGCTATCTCGAGGTTTGGGTGTAGGTGTAGTTCGCGCATAAGCGGTTAATGCATCGGTGAGATTTTACCGTGTATGCGCCACTTCAGCACCTTTCACTTTGCTCTTACCTTCAAAGAGGTTCACGCACAGCTTGCATAAGTGGTAAAAGTTGATCGCTACTACCTCGCTGCTAATTGCGCGTTTTTCACGTTGCGAGGCGAAATAAAAGTGACATCAAAGCTGTGACGGTCGTCATTGGTTTCAAATAAAGAAGCCAACATCGCCGCCTAAACTCTTTCTCGGGTTGTAAATTCGGGTTTGCCGATATGGCGCGTTGTAACCGTAATATTCGGTGATCGTCGCGGGTTTTTGAATCGCTGAACCGAAACTTGCGTATTGCTTTTCACGTACACCATGTAAATCGGTGAGCGCCTGGCGACCGACGGTCAGTCCATGAGTTTTCTCGTGTTCAGAGCTGTCGATGTGAGCGACCACTAATAGTTGAGCTATGATCTGCATCGTGCAATAGGCGATATTCTGCTGCTAGCTTTTGTCAACGAGCTTTGTGCCTGCATTGTGAGATAAGACGAGTTGAAAATCCTGTGATAGTCAGTTAGAAAGCTTAAACCTTGCGTAAGAGCTGCCTTCTGATCGAAAATTGACGTCTGTGATAGTTTGCGTTGAGTTTTTCGCATCGTAGAAAGCCGATGTATGCGCCAGCCAACGGTATCGCTGTCAGTTTTGAGATAGCACGCCACTTTGTGTTTAAACCAATTCATCATCGTCGTACCTGAAAGCATAATTTGAACAGGGTGTCACGTGCGACGGTGGTAATGACCTCATCTGTTGCGCTGTTGTTATCAAAGAAGTTAGCGGTTTGGCTGCTGTGAGAGGTTAAAGTCGAAAACCTTTTTGGTTATCGTCGTAGCCGAGCGAAGGGTGCGTTATCACGATGGAATTTATCGCGTTCGCTCAGCGAACCACGGTGCCTGCTGTATGCCATCTTGCGCGGTGTAGTTAAAGCGGTGCTGAGGTGCTGAAATGCCTTTGGTGGTGGCGACTGTCAGCGTGTAAACGCTAATAGAGATGGTGTTTGAGCCTGAAGAAAGGGTTGTGTGAACCATCTACCGTACGATTCGAAGCCTGTGCCAAAATCGTAATCGACATTGAAGGTTTTGCCTTTTTCTAAACCTTTTTCGTAGTGATATAAATCACACCACCCATGGCATCACTTCCCAAAGAGGCAGATTGTTCACGCGTAATACTTCGATGCGGTCGATGTTGCAATGCTAAGCCACCGAAATCAAAGCTCATAGCCGAAACAGGGTTCCTTTCACGCCATCAATAATCACTGCTGTGGTTTGCATCTGCACCGCACGTGAGAATACATTAGTTAATGTGCCACGACCGCCCGATACGTTCACGGCTAAACTTTGGTACCGTTTTCAACACATCACTAATATAAGTCGCCCCACGTTGGCAAAATCTTTTCGAGTTAAAACGGTAACAGATGAGGCGGTTTTGATGAAGGCAGTTGGCTGTGGCTGATGGCAGAATAGACGTTAATCACATCTAATTTCCACGTTTTCAGCGCTTGCTAATGCTGGAATCGCTAATAAAATCGCTGAAAGTAATCACATCATTTTAAAATCCCTAGGATAAAAGTTCAGCATAAAAGCGCCAGCAGTTTACACATTAGACGCTTGGCGCGCAAACTTCTGGCGATGAAAATATCATCATCAAAATGAATGAAATTTAAGAGAAAATAAAAATTTAAGGATTTTTCTGACCGCACTTTTCCTTTTATCCGCCCCTATAGTTTCAAGTATAATACCCTGCATTTTTCATCACATTGTTATTACATTATGAGTACAAATTCAACGTAAAAACATTCCAGGCATGATTTTAGCCTTGCAAGAATATTGGGCAAATCAAAGGCTGTACCGTTGCGCAACCTTTGATATGGAAAGTGGGCGGCAGAACTTCTCTGATGACCGCATTACGCGCATTAGGCCCAGAGCCGATGGCACGTGCTTTATGTGCAAACCTTTCCACGTCGTCCAACCGATGGCTGCGTTATGGCGAAAACCCAAACCGTTTACAACATTACTACCAATTTCCAAGTGGTGATTAAAACTGTCTCAGACAACATATCTGCCAGAACTCTAGTTTAGGTTCTCTTGAAATGCCTCGGTTTGATCCGACACAAAACGACATTCGTTTCGTGGAAGATAACTGGGAAAACCCAGCCTTAGCTTGGGGTTTAGGTTGGGAAGTGTGGTTAAACGGTATGGAAAGTGACCCACCTACCTATTTTCAACAAGTGAGCGGCTTAGGAATGCAAACCAGTAGCCAGGCAGAAGTCACCACGGTTTGAGAGCGTTTAGCCAGCGGTGGCTACATTCAAGGTGTGTTCTGTGTATGACTTGGTTTGGCTCAGATGGTCCACTGTGGCAAAACCACTTTACGGTGATAGTGTTCCATCAAAATGTAGCAGAGCAATCAACTTACAACTTTGAATACGCCAATACCGATTTTCTTGTTCTGTTGGCAAATCGATACGATGGTGCTAGCGAAAAAGCTGCCGAAATTAAGAACTGACCTTTACCATTACCAGCTTTGGCTGAGCGGTATTGGTAAAGCGCACACAGCTTTAACTTGTTAGACGTCACGTAGCTATTTCGGTCGACAGAACGTCAACGCTATGTTTACGCATTCGAGCATTAACAAGGTGTGGCGGAAGCGTATTATGCGAGCCGTGAAGCCTAGGGTTTCCCAGGCTGCAGGTAGGTAAAAACAACCGCCTTTGCGCATTAACACAACGATATAAGGAGAAAATGATGAAAGATTTTCTCAATGCTGACGATATCCACACGGAAGCAGAAACCCGCGATCCGATACACTCGCGATGGGCCCACTGGCTGACTGGCGTGGCAGTTTGGGAAAGCAAGCGTGGTGTGGATATCAGCACCCAAAGCAGAAGGGGCGAGAAAAGATCCTTATATCGAACGTTGACGAAGGCCCATCCAACTGATGGTGGTCAAACCAATGGTCCGGCAACTCTATTATGGATTACGTTGATCGCCCATATGTGCAAACCGTGAAGTAGACACGTTTTCACGACCAGTGAGCTGTTGGTTGCTGGGAACCTGAAACGAGCAATATTTTTATTAACAGGCGTAGCATTCCACGCGGGCCAAACGTTTATTGCGGTCGGTAATGCACCAGCCGATGCCGAGAGTTCAATCACTGCAAAAGCGGTGCGCGGTTCATTAACAAACGGCATCATTTCTAATCCATTCTTAGAGCGTTCATTTACTGCTGAAAATTTTGAAATGACCCGGTGAAGTTCCATGATGATGGCACTCTGGTCATACGGTGAAACCAATCAAACCTTCAGATTATTCAAAATTATAGCGCACCGTTTGAACATCGCGATTGCAACCGTTTAGCAAAAGGTGCTGAGCCGAAATTAAATCCGACTGGCGGCAGCAGAAAAGAGGATGAATAATGAAACCGATCTCTTTGTTATGCGGCAGACTGTCCTGACACTGCGCCATTTGTGGCGGATCGGCTAAACAGCGTGTGGATTACGAGGCGCGTGGAAGTATTGTCTTCGATTCCGAATTTGAAACAATAGTTGCGCTTTGCGTGATCGTCACGCCGCATCGGATGATGCAAGCGGTCAAAGGCCATGCGGGCTTTCCCGCGCATTATTGTTAGAGGACGATCGCGTTATTTTAGGTGAATCTAAATTATCTTTATTTGATATTACAAATAATACCAATGTATAAGCGGGTCTATAACGCATTTACTTTTATTTGAACCAATTTTATGCACAACTTTCAAACCTAAGTCTCATTGCTGCGTTTGTGGCGTTGGAACCTAAGCTTTCAATCGGTCGCCGCCGGACAAGTTTGTTCCGGCGTGGACTATCAATATTTCGTGATTTTGCTGAGAGTAAAGGCAAATTTACCCCGGTGCGCAAAATATTGCAGTAGTGATCAGGCGAATCTATCGGCACCATGACGCAAAATGCGCCGATGATGGATCTCGGTGGTCCAGTCGTAATGGTGCGGCGGCGCTTGTGACGATCAATACATCGTCAGTGTGGCGGCATAACGTGGGCTATCGAAATGTTGATTTCTGGCATGGAAGGCAATAACCCCGATCAGCACCGGATTCGGTTACAACGTCGTTAAAACGAAACAATTATACGACCGCACTCACTTCACGACCGACCACCACCACCCCTCGTGGCCACATTCGTCACAGAAGCTGCACCAATAGAAATGGTGTCAAACTATGCGGGTAGCACTCTATGGAGATACAGAAAAAGTATCCAATGCGGGTGCGGAATTGCAGCGGCTGGCAATTGCGTGGATGATAATGACAATGGCAATCATACGTGCCGCGGCGTATAACTACCCTCACCGCAGGCAACACCTCTATGCAAGGTTTGGGCGAACAATGGTGAGGTCAGTTTAAGCGGTGATGTGCGTCATCCGAATCAATATGGCCAGTTACCGATTTCAGGTTCTAGCGGTGACATTCACTGATGTTTATTTATGATAAAACCGCAGGAAAATGGCTGATAAACGCATTGCGTAGTGGACACCCTTATCAAGAAAAGAAAATACCTATCAAATTGCACGTAAGAATTATTTGGATGAGATTGCCGGTGATTTGCTGACGGTATTTGACTTTATAGCAGCTTCATTACTGACAGCAGACGGCAACGGCAGCGGTAATTAACCAAAGGTAGCAGAGTTGTCAACAAACACTCCACTTTAATTACAGCCTGCCTTCTTCCGGCAGAGATGAATTTGGATATGTTGGCCCAAAAACCCTTATATGCCGGCACTTCATCACGGTAAGAATATTTACTGGGAATATGGAAAACGGCACAGTAACCCTGAAAATAATATTGATCAGGGGCTGGCGGCTGACCTTTGAAGGATTTGTGGTACAGCCTACCACCGATGAAACTGGAAAGGTGCCGGTGTTTCAGTAAGAAGGCAGTACGGTGACGTGGAAAGTCAAAAATCCGCAGGCGATCGTTTGTCTAAAATTGGGCAAGGCACGTTATTGGTCAACGGTAAAGGCGAAAACCCAGGCGATATCAGCGTGGGGACGGTGTTGTCGTTTTAAATCAACAAGCGGACGAGCAAGGCAAAAACAGGCCTTTAATCAACTAGGTATGTGAGCGGCCCTACGGTAAAAAGTGCCGACCAAGTCACCCGAATAATATTTATTTCGGCTTCCGTGGCGGTCGTTTAGATCTCAACGGTCATTCGCTTACCTTTAATCGTATTCAAACACATGAAGGCGCGCAAATTGTCAATCATAACAAAGACACAGCCGCAACCATCACGATTCGTGGTAATGCGCAAATTAATAATGAAAGAACATTAATCAATCTAAGCCACGGCGTTTAACGGCTGGTTTGGCAGCAAACCACACTTCCACAACGGTCGATTAAATATCGATTATCAACCTGCACACGGACAGCGTTTTCATTGTCAGGCGGAGCCAACTAAACGGCAATATACGCAAGAAAACGGTACTTTGGTCTTGTGGTCGCCCAACGCCTCATGCCTATAACCACCAAACCGACCGGCATTAATTGGCCGTCCGCAAGGAAGTAGTGATTGATGATGACTGGCTAAGTCGTACCTTTAAAGCGGAAAATACATCATTAACGGTGGAAGTGCGGTCGTTTCAGAAACGTTTCTGCGATAAACGGCGATTGGCAATTACAACAATGCCAATGCCATATTGGGTGTTACCGACAAACAGGCGAATTTCATTTGTGCCCGTTCTGACTGGACGGGGTTGACAAATGCCAACCAAACCTTTATCCGATAAAGTCTTTGCGAGCATTGAACGGCAATCAATGGTAATTTTAACCTGAATGATAATGCCAAATTATGCTGGGACTTGCTGATGTTAGGCAATGTGGCATTACAAGCTAAAGCCAATATCGCTTAGCGCATAACGCCACTCAAACTGGCACACTTGTGCTGAATAACCAAACTGTGGCAACGGTTGAAAATGCTACGTTGGCGGGCGATGCGACGCTTTCTGATCAGGAAAATTAAATTTCGTTAACGCCCGTTTTGATCATCAAATTCAAGGAAGTAAAGATACCTTGGTTTCCTTGCAGACAATGCAAACTGGACGTTACAGCCAGTACAACAATTGGCAATTTAACCTAATAACAGCCAAATTACGTTAATCCGATTTTGCGACCAAACGAATAATCAAACATTTAATCAACTCACCGTTAGGC
>BNJU01004737.1_pt1 | contig 57560 bp, 72 predicted proteins | sample 8539281 | NCBI WGS metagenome assembly BNJU01 (sample SAMD00202456, study PRJDB9452) | human saliva metagenome | isolation source: human saliva | place: Japan
GGCCAGCGACGGCGAGCACCTCACGGGCCTGTGGTTCGACGGCCAGAAGTACGACCGCTCGACGATCGACGGCAACGCAGAGCCTCAGCCGCATCTGCCCTGTCTTCACGCAGACGGCCCCAGTGGCTCGACGCCTACTTCGAGGGCACCGACCCGCTTTCACCCCGCCGATCAGCGTCGAGGGCTCCGACTTCAAGAAGATGGTCACTCCATCATGCTCTCCATCCCTTCGGCGCCACCAGCACCTATGCCCGCATCGCCGCCGAGGTTGCGCGTCGCACCGGCTGCAGCAGATGTCCGCACAGGCCGTGGTGGCGCGGTCGGGACGCAACCCGATCGCTCTCATCGTGCCGTGCCACCGCGTGCTCGCCTCGACGGGAGCCTGCGCGGTTACGCTGGAGGAGTCGACCGTAAGGAATGGCTCCTGAAGATGGGAAGGCGTCAACATGTCTGGCCTGTCAACGCCGCCAGACGCTGACGACGGCGGTGAAAGGCGAGAATGAGAAGGCCGACCGCGGCCCAGAGTCAACCCTGGAGCACCCAGGTGATCGACCCAATGCGCAGATGCAGGGGTTCTGACAGCAGTAGTTCACCAGGTGGAACCCTCCGTGCACGCCGATCGCCGCCCAGGTAGACCCGGAGACGATCTCGAACGATCAATGCTGTCACCGCAAATCCGCATGCAGAGCGAGATACGTGAGATGCTCGAGAAGATTCTGCTGACCTCCTTGAGAGAGAAGATGAAGAGCAGTGAATCCGAGGACGCTGGACACTGCTGAAACGCGTCTCGCCCAGCGAGGAAGAAGCCAGCCCTCCCATATGATCTCTTCAGGAATCCCTGCAGAAGAAAGGCTACTGGAGAAGGACTGACGATCGCGAGCCACATGGGCCACTGGCGTGTCCGGATCCTCTCCACCAGCAATCCCGAGAGCGTGGACATACCGGTCACCGCAAGGTCCACCGAGCTGCAGACAGAATCATCCCCTGCCAGCCCAAAGCAGGGCTCGACGTCTAACGATCAGAGCGCAAACGACGGCGGCCTCGGTCAAGCAGTACGGCGCAGCACATAGCACAGAGAGAAGCAGCACCGCTGCCGTCCCATAGATCAGCAGCACGACGGCAGCCACGACTGAGTCGACGGCGATACCCACTGGGGATGCTAGTGCGAGAGCAAAAAGGACTGAGATGACAGGAATCTGACTCAGTAAAGGCGGCGTGAACGCACAGGCGAACATCATCGCAAACGCGATCACGATGCGCACAACCTTGCCGCCCACAGTGAGGTGATGACCTTTGATCCGATCGATCCCCACTGAGATCCGAGGACCTCGAGAGACGAGAGTGTTGATGAGACTTCCACCGACCGAGGTTTTCCATGTGATGTGCTCATAGAAATTCACGGTACGCGCACCATTTTGCGACTCAATCGCACCCTCGGAAAGAATCAGGGGTCAGGTGAAAAAGAAATCAGGGACTCTCCGAGGGATCCCTGACTCCGATGATGCTTCTGATGAAGCGAGCCGATCGAGTCCTCGGCCGTCTCCTGCTGCTTGCGCCAGCGGATGCCGGCGTCGATGAAGCCGTCGATGTCGCCGTCGAACACCGAGTCGGGGTTGCCGACCTCGAAGTTGGTCCCCAGGTCCTTGACCATCTGATAGGGGTTGAGGACGTAGGAGCGCATCTGGTCCCCCAGGAGGCCTTGACGTCCCCGGCGAGCTCCTTCTTCTGGCGTCCTCCTCCTGCTGCTTGAGCAGGAGCAGGCGCGACTGGAGGACGCGCATGGCGGCGGCGCGGTTCTGGATCTGGGACTCTCGTCCTGCATGGAGACCACCAGGCCCGTGGGCAGGTGGGTGATGCACGGCGGAGTCGGTGGTGTTGACGCTCTGCCCGCCGGGGCCCGAGGAGCGGAAGACGTCGATGCGGATGTCGGTCTCGGGGATGTCGATGTGGTCGGTGGACTCGATGAGCGGGATGACCTCGACGGCGGCGAAGGAGGTCTGGCGGCGGCCCTGGTTGTCGAAGGGACTGATGCGCACCAGGCGGTGCGTGCCGCCCTCGACGCTCAGGGTCCCGTAGGCGTAGGGGGCGTGGACCTCGAAGGTGACCGACTTCAGGCCCGCCTCCTCGGCGTAGGAGGTGTTGAGGACCTTGACGGGGTAGTCGTGCCGCTCGGCCCAGCGGGTGTACATGCGCAGGAGCATCTCGGCGAAGTCGGCGGCGTCCACGCCGCCGGCGCCCGAGCGGATGGTGATGACGGCGTCGCGGGGGTCGTACTCGCCGCTGAGCAGCGTGCGGATCTCCAGGTCGGAGAGGTCCTTGCTGATGGCCGCCAGGTCCGTCTCGGCCTCGGCGAGGATCTCGGCGGCATCCTCACCCTCCTCCTCGCCGGCGAGCTCGACCATCGCCTCGAGGTCCTCGATGCGCTCCCCCAGGCTCTCGACCCGCTTGAGGTCGGCCTGGGCGTGGGACAGCGCGGAGGTGACCACCTGGGCGGAGTCGGGGTCATCCCACAGGTCGGGTGCGGAGGCCTGCTCGGAGAGCTCGGCGATCCGGGCGCGCAGGGCCTCGGGGTCGGTCACCGCGGCGATGGAGGCGTAGGTGTGTCGGAGTCGTTCGATCTCAGCGGAGAAGTCAGTGGCCACGGAGGGGAGTCTACGGCAGAACCTGCGAGGGGCGCCGTCGGGGCGGACTCGGCTCGCGCGACGGCTCGGTCACTCCCACAGTGGTCCCCTCATCTGTCACTCACCCCAGCTCAATGCCCTGGGCCTGGGCGAGCAGAGCCTCGAGCACCGCGCGTGTCGCCGGGCCCGGCTCGGTGCGAGTCGATCGGTGACGCACCACCAGCTGGCGCACGCCCAGCCCGGGCAGGCGCACCACACTGAGCTCATCGGGGACGAGCCCGGAGTAAACGGCCAGCTCGGGCAGGAGCGCGCAGCCCAGGCCCCTGACTGACCACTGGCCAGCACGACGTCGTAGTCGTAGGCGACGTGCCGTGTCGTCAACGGGACCCCCAGCTGACGCTCCAGGCGGTCCAGGGCGAAGGCGCCCGCGGTCCCCGGGGCCAGATCGATCCAGGTGGCGCGCGCCAGGTCCGCCAGGGTCGAGGGCGCCGCCTGCTCAGCCGGCACGACGACGAGCCAGGACTCGTCCAGCAGCGGGATGTCGACCATGCCCCGAGGCGCCGCGGGCAGCGTGTGCTCGTCACGCTCGATGAGGACCAGGTCGAGCTCACCGCGACGCAGGCGGGGCAGGGCGTTGCGCCCTCGGCCTCCTCGACGATCACCTCCAGCCTCGGGGCTGGTGGTCGCCAGCGAGCTGAGGAGGGCAGCAGGAGCGCCCGGACGGCGGAGGCGAAGCTCCCGACACGCACCACACCGGAGGGATGGAGTCGTCCAGGTCCGCCAGCTCGCGGCGCACGGTGGTCAGCTCGTCCTCGATGCGCTCGGCCGCGTCCGCCAGAACCTTCCTGGCCGCCGTGAGCACGGCTCCAGTGGGTGCGATCCAGGACCCAGGCACCGCACTCGCGCTCCAGGAGGCGAATCTGCTGGGAGACCGCCGACGGCGTTATATGAAGGAAATCTGCCGCTGCGACAACTCCTCCGGCTCGATGGACGGCCAATAGAACCGAGAGCCTCTGGGGCAACACCTGCATGAAGTAAATCTACATCCCTCATGCAGATAGATGCGATTGACCTTCATTCGGGGGTGTCTAAGAATCATCCCCGTGAACGACGTGCTCTCCTCCCTCATCTCTATCGGCGGCTGGATCGGTGCCGCTGAGCTCCTCGTGGCCTACTTCCTGGTCTCCAGGGCACGATCGCCGGCGATTCGCTCAGGGCTATCAGGGCCCTCAACATCACCGGATCCGTGCTGCTGACGATCAACTGCGCGAGCTCCGGGGCCTGGCCCCAGCGTCATCGCCAACGCCTTCTACCTGCTGGTGGGCCTCAACATCCTGTTCACGGTGAAGCGGGCCCACATCGCCCAGCCTCGCGCCGGCAGACTGAGGAGCTGCGGTCCCGGATGCACCTGCGCCGGCACCCTCCCCGTGGTCTCAGCGGGCTTCGTCGAGCAGGCCTGAGCGACGGGCCGCCTCCGCCACACACAACCTTTCAACCCATCCGTCTCGACGCAGTGAGTCCGCCGGCTCACCGCGTCGTCGTCATTCGGGCAGAGCCGGTGGCGGTGATGGTGAAGCCCTCTGCCGGGAGGATCCCCAGGGCGAGGAAGGGCGGGCGGGAGCGGGCCTGCAGACGCACCTGGCGGTGCGGCTGTCGGCGGCCCGGGCGCTGACGATCGTGACCCCTCCAGCCCTGTCCGCTGCAGGCTGGGCGGACAGGTCCTCGGCCGCCTTGCGCCCGACCCCTGCGTCGGTGAGGGACCCGGGTGCGTCATCCGTGACACCGCCCCCGTAGTAGGGGTGAGCCTCCACACTGTCGGCTCCCGCGGCCGCAGCGGAGTCCGCCAGTGACGTGAGGGTCTTGAGGTCGAGGTAGACGGCGGTTGCCGAGGCTGCAACGAACAGCAGCGCGAGGACGACGCAGATGAGCCCGACCCCCAGGAGAAGCGTCTGCCCGTCCTCCTCGTGGTGCAGGCGACGCAGCAGGGCGCGGGCCCGACGCTGGGCGGCCCTGGGAGCCGGAACTCCGGTTCACGGCTCCTCCTTGCCCGGCAGGGTGATGGAGCGCTCGGTGTCCACCACGACGACGTCCCGACCGATTCCCCAGCGAGGCGAAGCCCGGCAGATCCACACCGACTGAGACTTCGACCATCGCCGCCTGGCCCCGGGCACAGCCGTGAGCACAGGTGACCGACAGGGAGCCGGACGGGTCGGCGTCGATGCCCCTGATCGGACAGGGACAGCTGCATGGCCAGCTGCGCGTTATCCATCGCTAGGGGCGAGTCATCGACCTCCAGTACCCGGCTGGCGGCGTCGGCCGCCGAGGCGACGGCGAAGGTCGTGGCCTGGAGCTGGGCGAGCGTGACCACCAGGTAGAGCACGGGCACCACCAGGACGGCGCTCCACCCGATGAACTCGACGATCGCATTGCCCTCCTCCTGGCTCATGAGCCGTCGGACGGTTCGGCGACCTGCCCTGAGTGCCTCTCGGTGCCGGCTGACGGCCCTCGCCGCGATGAGGGCGGGGCCAGCACCGCCCCTCGGCGACCGCGACACGGCTCGGCGACCGCAACGCCTGGAGCCGACCATGCCTACCACCCGAGCTCACCTCTGCTGGATCAGGAGGACTCATCGATGGCGTGCCCGGTGACCCGCAGTGTCCCTCCGGGGCCGAACAGCCCCAGGACCGGGAAGGGCGCTGTCACCGTCACCCTCAACGATCCTCAGGTCGCCGGAGGGGACCCGCGAGACGGTGACGGTGTCCACGTAGCCACGCCTGAGGGCGGCGTCGGTGAGGACCTGCACCCGCTGGCGCGCCTCGGCCTCCGTGCCCCCGACCAGTGCGGCTCGGCGAGCGCCGTCGCCCGCGGCGTCGGTGAGGACGTTGCGGGCGTAGACCCCCAGGGCCACCTGGAGGAGCGCCACGAACACGACGATGACCAGCGCACCGACCATGACGAAGTCGACGACGGCCGAGCCCGACTCTTTGTGCTTGCGCGGGCAGGGGCGACCCGGCCGGGGCAGGGCGCGACCAGCCCGTTGGAGCACCCCGAGGCGGGGCACTCGTTCAGATCGCACTGGTCACCTTCGCGATGGCGTTGAGGAAGACCTCGGTCAGCGTGCTGCCGGCCACCGTCCACAGGGCCACGACGAGCCCCGCGGTCATGAGGGTCACCAGGACCCAGCCGGGGACGTCGCCGCGCTCATCGCGCAGATCGATCCGGGGCGCACCGCTGGCACGCCACAACCGGGAACCGGGGTGAGGGCGGTGGGATGTGGGAGGGATGAGGCGCTTCATGACTGCTCCTTGCTGTCGGTCGGGATTCTGGGCAAGAGGACGAAGGCTGATTGGGCTCGGCAGGTGCCGGAGGGAGGTGAGGGCGCTTCACACCCCCAGCCTGAGAACGAACAGTCCCGGGAAGAGGGCGAAGACGACGGTGATGGGCAGGACGAGGAAGACCACGGGGACCATCTGGGCGATCTCCGTCTTCCGCCCTCCTCCATGAGGTCCTGGCGTGCCGCCTCACGTACGTCGGCGGCCTGGGAGCGTAGGACCTCGGCCAGTGGTGTGCCGCGCTCAAGGGCCACGATGATCGCCTCGCACAAGCGGGTGACGTGGACGGAGCCGACTCGCCGCTCCATACGGTCCAGCGCGGTGGACAGCACCGTGCCGGAGCGGATGTCGGTCAGAGTGCTGCGCAGCTCGTCGACGAGGTCACCCCGGCCCAGCGCGACGATGCGCTCGATGGCCGGCACCGGGCCCTGACCGGCCCCCACCGCCAGGGCCAGCAGCTCGACGACGTCGGGCAGCTGCGCCTCGATCCGTGACAGCCGCTTCGCCACGGCCCGGCTGAGCCACCAGTCGCGGGCAGCGGCTCGGCCACTGTGCCCATGAGGCACAGGACGATGAGCGCGGGCACGTTGACGGAGCGGGCCAGGGCCGCCAGGCCGCCTGCAGTCAGGACGAGCAGGAGCGCCGTCGTCGACCACAGGACCTGCTGGAGGCGGAACTGGTCGACCCCCAGTGACGACCCTGATCGCGTCAAGCGCCGCCGGACCGAGTCGGCCGACGACCCCAGGGTGTCCATCAGCCTGCCGAGACTGAGAGCACGTGCGGTGGAGGCCATGAGCAGGCCGACGACGGTGCTCCCGTCAGAGGTCGGCCCTGCCGGAGCGGCCAGCAGGCCGGAGGTCGTGGGCCGGCGGTGGACGTAGGGCTCCAGGCGGGCCATGAGCGTGGGGCGACGTCGGCGGAGGGCCGAGATGACGCTCAGGATGCCCACGGCCCCCAGCAGCCCGGCGAGTCCACCGGTGAGCATCGCGTTCATGGGGTTCATCGCAGCGTCTCTCCTCCTCGGGCAGTCGCCCCAGGCGCAGCATGAGCCGGTAGGCGATGACCGAGACAACGGCTCCGATCAGGAGAACGACGGCTCCGGCGGCGGTGGCGTAGGCCGCTGCTGCCTGAGGCCGGCTGGACAGCAGCGCCAGGACCAGCCACGGGGCGGCGACCGCGACCCTGGCGCCGTTGACGGTCCAGGACTGGCGAGCCTCGAGCTCGCCTCGGGTGCGCATGTCCTCACGCAGCATCTGCGACAGGGGAGCGCAGCAGCGTCCCCAGGTCAGTGCCGCCGACCTCGTGGGCCAGGCGCAGGGGCCTCAACGATCCGGTCGGCGACCGGGTCAGCGAAAGCGGGCCTTGAGACGGTCCAGGGAGCTGTCGAAGCGGGCCGAGGCGGCGTAGTCGGTGGCGAAGGCCCGGAACTGGGGGCGGACTGCCTCCGGGCCGCGCTCACCGAGGTTGGTCAGCGCCTCCGGCAGGCTCATGCCCGCACGAACGCCGGAGACGAGGGTGTCGACGGCCTCGGGCCACACCTCGCGCAGCCGGGTGCGGCGGTTGCGCGCTCGCGAGGAGATGACAAGGAAAGGAATCGCCGTGAAGATGGCAGTGAAGGCCAGGGCCACCGGCCAGGCTCGGGACATCCCAGGAAGACCAGACCGATCAGCAGCCCCAGCCCGATCGACCCCAGGACGAACATCGCGGGGCTGGTGCGGCCGGCACCCGCTTGGACCAGGATGTCGGCCAGGAGACGGGAGCGCCGCGAGCGCCACCGAGGCGGGTCGGAGGTGCAGGCCATCCAGATCAGGAGCAGCCCCACCCCGCCCAGGAGCCCGGCGACGGCGCCCATCAGTAGACCTCCTGGGGGACCTGCGGGCGGGAGCTGAGCAGGGCGGTCAGATCGTGACCGGCCCGGTTGAAGCGCTCGACGGCGTCAGGGCGCTCCGGCGCCCCGGACGAGGTTGCCGGTGGGGTCGCGGTGGAAGACGTCGGAGAGCTCGATGATGCCGTTCTCCACCCGGCCGGACAGGGCCGCGACCTCGCACGGTACGGCGCCCGCTGCGATCCAGGTCGAGGTGGACGACCAGGTCGATGGCGCTGGCGACGGTGGGGACCACGAAGTCGCTGGAGACGTTCTCCCCGCCAGCAGCGGGAGCGTACAGATCTTGATGATGGCCTCCCTGGCGGAGTTGGCGTGGATGGTGCACATGGACGGCAGGCCCGAGTTCATGGCGATGAGAAGGTCCAGGGCCTCGGCCTCGCGGACCTCTCCGATGAGGAGGCGGTCGGGGCGCATGCGCAGGGCCTCCTTGACCAGGCGCCGCAGGCTGATCTCTCCGACTCCCTCAAGGTTGGGCGGCCGGGTCTGCATGGCCACGCAGTCACGGTTGCGCAGGGCGAGCTCGAAGACCTCCTCGCAGGAGATGACCCGCTGCGCGCCCGGGATCGCTCCGGCCAGCGCCCTGACCATGGTGGTCTTGCCGGCCTGGGTGGCGCCCGAGACCAGGATGTTGAGGCCGGCCTGCACGGAGGCGTCCAGGAAAGGCGGCGACCTGGCTGGTCAGCGAGCCCATGCGCACCAGGTCGGCGGTGCGGGAGGCACGCGAGGTGTGCTTGCGGATGTTGACCGCCCAATGCTGGGAGGTGATGGGCGGGATGACGACGTGGAGCCGCTGTCCCCCGGCGAGCTGGGCGTCGACGAAGGGGCTGGACAGGTCCAGGCGGCGCCCGGAGGCCCGCAGCATCCGCTCGACCAGGACCGTGAGGTCCTCGCTCTCCAGGATCGTGGTGGTCAGCTCAGGGCGTCCCGGAGCGGGCGACGAAGACTCGGCCGGGGGCGTTGACCCAGATCTCCTCAATGGACTCGTCGTCGAGGTAGCCCTGGAGCGGGCCCCAGTCCCGCCATGGAGTCGAGCACGTGGGTGCGCGCCCCTTGGGGTCGATGAGCGGCGGGACGAGTCCGGCGTCGGAGCGACGCAGATAGTCCTCCTCGGCCTGGGTGACGAGCTGGTCGAGGTCGGAGGCGTCCTGAGAGGGTCGATGCCGCGAGCGCGCACCAGCTCGCGAACCTCGGTCAGGAGAAGATCGGCAGCGTCCATGATGCCTCTCAGCGTGGGAGTCGTATGAGGGGAGGAGTGAGGATGATGTGAGACCGACCCGGGGCTCTGCACTGAGCCGTGACACACCAGCCGGTCGGTGACCATTGTCACGGATAAACTCTAGGGCACCTGGTCACGAGCATGGCCACCACCTCAACATAACCTGTGGATAACATCGATCTTCTGGCACATTCCTCAGCCGTTGCCCACGTCTCTGGACGTTTGCCGCCAGCGGACGGGCGCGGCTGTCCTGCGAGACATAGGACCTGTCGCCTACGGTTGGACCATGTCACAGCCTCCGCAGTCCCCGGACGCCCCCGGCACCACTGATGTCGACGGCGGTGTCGACAGCCTCGCCGATGAGGTGACCTCCGACGTCGAGCACGCTGAGGCTCAAGCCGGCGATGAGGACAACCACCAGCAACAGGCTGAGCCCTCCGATCAGCGATCCGACGAGCACGACGAGGACTATCGTGCGCCCGTGGTCGTGGCCCCGCTGCCGGGTGCCTCGGCCGAGCCGCCCCGCAACAGCACGCCGGCCCCACAGGCCCAGCCCGCCGAGACTCCTCGCCCTCGCCACACCGCGCTCTCCCTGGCGGCGATGGCGAGCGTCGCCGTCGCCGGCCTCAACCCGACTCGGCTGGCGCTGCCGCAGTCCGAGACCCCGGAGCGGCACATCATCGGTGTCATCGACACCCAGGGCCGCCACTGGGAGGTCCATGAGGCCCGTACCGATGCCGTGGGCGCCTCCTTGGAGGCCGAGGCCGAGGTGCTGCGCCGCATCGGCCGGGTCGTCGACGACGGACGGCTCTCCTTCGATGTTCCTCGTGTCGCCGGGTCTCTGCGTCAGAAGGACGCGCACATTCAGGTCCGCTCCCATGTGGAGGGCAAGCCGATCCCGGTGGAGACGCTCCGGCCGGGGCCGGGGATGTCGGCGGGCCTGGGCAAGGCGCTCGGTGAGATCCATGAGCTGTCCATGACGGTGATCTCCGAGGCCGGTATGCCGGTCTACGACGCTGAGGAGGTGCGTCGGCGCTGGCTGAGTCTGCTGGACGACACCGCCGCGACGGGCAGGACCCCACCGGCGCTGTTGGGGCGCTGGGAGCAGGCCCTGGAGGACACCGCTCTGTGGCGCTTCCGCCCCACCGTGGTTCACGGGGACCTCGCTGAGGAGAACGTCCTGGTGGCCGGTGGCACGGTGGTGGCCGTGCGGGGCTGGTCCCAGGCGCATGTGGGTGACCCGGCCGAGGACCTGGCCTGGGTGTACTCCTCGGCGCCGGTGGACTGCCTGGACTCCATTGAGGACGCCTACGACATTGCCCGCTCCGAGGGCGTTGACCGCCACCTGCGTGAGCGCGCCGAGCTGGTCAGTGAGCTGAGCCTGGCGCGCTGGCTGCTGCACGGGGTCAGGACCGGGGACAAGCCGGTCATCAATGACGCGGTGGCGATGCTGGAGGATCTGGCCGCCCAGGTGGGTGACGCCCCACTGGTGGAGCCGGCCACGCCCCGGCTGGCACCGGTTCCCGGGGTTCGTGAGCCGGCTGAGCCTGACGCCATCACCAACCCGGTGGCCATGGTGCGCGTCGACGACGAGGAGAGCTGACAGGCGCGCTGCTCTGCGGCCCTGACCCCGCTGCGACCCCTACCCCACTGTCAGAGCCGCCTGGATCTGCTCGATGCTGAGCAGGCCCTCGGCGGTGAGCTCATCGACGCGTCCTCCGGGGTAGTCGACGTAGACGTAGGCGGCCCGTACTGAGGCGGTGGGCACGCCTTGGGAGGCCGCCCAGGCGTGGACGTAGACGCTGAGCTGGTCCACGGGCACCTGTCGTCGCCCGGTCTTCCAGTCGACGATGAGCCACCCGGAACCGTCCAAGCGGTGGAAGACGGCGTCCATGCGGCAGCGCAGGGTGGTGGCGCCGATGGTGATCTCCCGGTCCGTCTCGGTCTCGGCCAGGACGTAGTCCTCCAGGAGCGGCAGGTTCTCGGCGGTCTCCAGCCAGCGCTCGATGCGGTCCCGGTCCTGGGGTCCGAGGCTGTCGGGCACGCCCGCCTGCCCCAGGCCGAACAGGGTGCCGCGTGCGCTCAGGCGCTGGGCGACGGCGTCGTGGAAGACGGTTCCGAGCCGGCCGGCGGCGCGGGGCTCAGGTGGGAGCGGGCGACGCAGGTCGAGTGCGAACTGGTGGCGGTCGGCGCGCAGGTCGTCCAGGCGGGTGGCGGCCAGGTGCTCGGGCAGGCGGACGGCGGGGCCGCCGGCCAGGGCCCGGGTGCGCTCGGCCAGGAGGAGTCCCGCCTCGAGTCTCCACCGCTGCACCGTCTCGTCGTCGGGCTGGGCCTGAGCGGGCGCCTCCCGGACGGGCTCGATCCCACCCATGGCGGCGGTGACCTGGGCGGCGGCCGCGTACCGGGCCCGGCGCACAGCGGCGACGCGGTCGGTGACCGCGGTCCCCTCTCCCCCGGCCTCCGGGGACTGGCTGCTCAACGTCTCCCGCTGCGTCGGCGTCGAGGGGCCAGGTGCCCACCTGGGTCAGGGAGGTCAGTGGGTTGGGGCGGGACTCATCGAAGTCGACCCAGCCCTCCGCGTAGGGGCGGAGGAGGTCGCGCCGCTGGAGCTCGGTGAGGAAGCGTGAGGGCCGGCGGGGCTTGGAAGCGGTCTTGGACAGGTGGGAGCCGGTCAGGAGGAGCTCGTGGCGGGCCCGGGTGAAGGCCACGTAGGGCCAGGCGGCGCCCTCGCGCAGGCTCTGGCGTCCGAGGGCCTCCTTGTAGGCGCTCATCGTCTCGGTCAGGAGGGGCTTGTCGGTGACAGCCGGGTCGAGGTCCCCCACGGTGAAGGGGGCAGGTCGCCGGCGTCGGCCCGCAGCGGGAAGGGGAAGGTGGAGGTGGAGCCCATCCAGCCGGTCTCCGCGACGCGAAGATCGTCCTTGACGGCGCTGGTGTAGGGAGGGGAAGACCTGCTCGTCCATGCCGGGGACGGCGACGACGTCCCACTCCAGGCCCCTTGGCGGCGTGGACGGTGAGGAGCTGGACCGCCCCGGGCGAGGGCTCGACCTCGGGGGCGCTCATGGCGTCCTCGTGCTCCCTCGGCGGCGTCGAGCCATTCCAGGAAGCCGGTGAGGGTGGGGGCGTCGGTGTCGGCGGCGAAGGCCCGGGCGGTCTCGTGGAAGGAGTCGAGGGCACGGTGCCCCATGGGGTGACCGACCCGGGCGGCGATCTCGATGTCGAGGTCGAGGGACCTGCTCGGCCAGGGCCACGAGGTCGGGCAGGGGCAGGGCAGACGGCCTCCCGGATGCGTCGGATCGCCCGGGCGGTGCGCAGGCGACGGCCCGCCCGGCCTCGGGTCAGGTCCCGGGCCGCGGCGGACTCTTCCTGCTCTTCCTGCACGCCGTCCTCATGCCATCGCAGCAGGGTGTCCAGGGCCTCGCTGAGCAGTGGGGAGTCGGCCTCGGCCTGGTCGCCGTGAGGTCCTGGTGCCTCCTTGCCGCTTTCGGTCGCGGGGCGGGTGAGCTCGCGGGCCAGCGACGCCAGGGCCCGCAGGTCGCGGGCACCGATGCCGAAAACCGGTCAGGAGCCTGACCACCCGGTCCCCGCGCTCCGGGTCCGAGGCCGCGGTCAGCAGGGCGCGGACGTCGGCGACCTCGGGGACGTAGAGCATCCCGCCCAGGCCGATGATCGTGTAGGGCAGGCCGGCCTCCTCCAGCTCGGCGGCGATGGGCTCCATCTGTGCCCGGGTGCGGCACAGGACGGCCATCTCGGCACTGGGAGACCAGCGCTCGGCGAGGAAGGCGACCACCGTGCGGGCCTCCTCGGCGGGGTCCTGGAGGAAGGCCCCGTACACCGCGCCGGGCTCCAGGCCGAAGGCCGCGGGGCGGGCCCGCAAGGGGGCGACGGTGAGGTGCTCGCCCACCGGGTCCCCGTCCTCGACGACGCCGGAGCGCAGGGGTGCGGAGACGACGTTGGCGACCTCCAGGATGGTGGAGTCGTTGCGCCAGGAGGTCGACAGCTCCAGGACGGGGGTGGCCTCAGCCGGTGAGGTCCCGGACTCCAGGAGGGCGGTGCCGGTGGGGTTGAAGCGCTGGTGGAAGGTGTCCAGGGCTGCGGCGCTGGCTCCTCGCCACCCGTAGATGGCCTGGTGGGGGTCGCCGACGGCGGTCACCCCGGAGTCGGCGAAGAGGGCCGACAGGAGCCGGACCTGGGCCACCGAGGTGTCCTGGAACTCGTCGAGCAGGACCGCGGGGTACTGGGCCCGCACCTGGGCGGCGGCCTCGGGGACGGACTCGGCGATGGCGCAGGCCAGGGCGATCTGGTCACCGAAGTCGAGCAGGCCGTGGTGACGTTTGTGCGCATGCAGCTCGGCGACGACGTCGAGCAGGGCCTCCCACTCGGCCATGACGGCGGGCGCCTTGCCGACCAGGGTCTTGCAGCCCTTGATGGCGGCCAGGGCGGTGAACTGCTCGGACAGGTCGGCCAGGTCCTTGGCGGCCTCCTCGATGGTCAGCAGGTTCTGGCTCAGGGAGTCGGCCAGGACCAGGGTGGCGCTCGCGTTGTGGCTGAGGCTCTCGTTGGGCAGCGGGAGCGTGCGCGCCTCGAGCAGGGAGGTGACGATCTGCCAGGAGCGGGCCTGGGTGATGAGGGTGGAGTCGGGGTCCACGCCGATGCGCAGTCCGTGGTCTCGCACCAGGGCGCCGGCGAAGGAGTTGTAGGTGGCGATCATCGGCTCGCCAAAGTCGGTCGCGTCAGCGGTGCCCTCCACTCCCCTGTCGTGCTCCGACCCGGTGGCCGGGAGCAGGCCGGCCGCACTGAGGCCGGCCAGGCGGGAGGCGACGCGCTGGTCGAGCTCGGCGGTGGCCTTGCGGGTGAAGGTCAGTCCGAGGATCTGGTCGGGGCGGACCTGCCCGGTGGCGACCAGATAGACGACTCGCTGGGCCATGGTGGCGGTCTTGCCCTGAGCCGGCTCCGGCGACCACCAGCAGGGGCTCAGCCGGTGGGCGATGACGCGCGCCTGCTCCTGGGTGGGGGTGTGGATGCCGAGCGCCTCCGCCAGGGTCCTGGGGGTGAGCCGGTCTGGGGCGGTGGGGGTCATGAGACGACTCTCCTTCCCTCGACCTGCACGGGGCAGGAGTCCTTGACCCGGCAGGTACGGCAGTGCTCACCGGTGCGGGCCTCGATCTGCGGGCCCACTCCGGCCACGGCCGCGGCGGCCACAAGATCCTCGGCCCAGTACTCCTCGCTGCTGTCGGCAGCACCGTTCGCTTCCTCACCGTCCCGGATCCTCCGCGGGTTCCGGGGCGGCGGGGCTGGGGTCGAGGGCGGCGCCCGGCGGGGCCAGGACGTAGCCGTCCCCGGAGCGTTTGGGAGGCTCCTTGCCCAGGAGCACGAGGGGCTCCGCCGACGACGTCGAGGCCCCTGCGAGCTCAGGGCCAGCCGGTAGGTGGCCAGCTGGGGGTGGCGCTGGACGTCCTGGGGACGCGCTGCCCGGTCTTGAGGTCGATGACACGCACGGTGCCGTTCCGGTCGGGGCCGGCGGAGTCCTCCGGGTCGTCTCCCGACAGGCCGCCGAGGTGCTCGAGGCGGTCGATGCGCCCGGAGATCGTGACCGGGACGGCGTTGCCGCCTTTCGCCGGTATCCGCAGGCCGGCCCGCTGGCGGACCGCGGGGCTCAGGACACTCAGGGGGATGTCGACGTCGGCGCGCACCGGCTGCTCGACGTCGGCGCGAACGCCCAGGGCGTCGCAGTCAGCCAGGTAGGCGTCGAGACGCTCGATCATGGCGCGGGCGCGGTCTGCGGCCAGGCCTCCCTGCCAGGTGGCGGGGTAGCCGAGGTCGGTCAATCGCTCCTCGAAGGCCTCGCGCAGGGCCGGACCGCGCAGGTGCTCCTTCTCCGCCCGTTCGGCGACGGCGTGGACAAGGCTGCCCAGGGCCTGGGCGTCGCTGGCAGGGGCCGATCCGCCGCTACGGGTCAGGAACCACTTGAGGGGGCAGGCGGCCAGGCCCTCCACGTCGGAGGGGCTGACCCGTATCCGCTCGCCGGCGGCGATGAGGGGTGCGGTGGAGGTGGGGCCGGTCGCGCCGATCCAGGTGGCGGGGTCGGCGCCGGGTACGCCTTGGCCGGGCGAGGTCGGCCAACAGGTCGACGGCGGCCCGGCCACGGCGGCGCTCGGCGTCGGTGGCCGTCTCGAGGTTCCCGCAGATGGCGGCGTGGCGCAGCTCCCCCACCAGGCCGCGCAGGGTGAGGTCGCCGGTGTCGGGAGTCAGGACAGGGGCGCCGTCGGCGTCGGTCAGGGTGATCCCGGCGCTGCGGGCGATCTCGGTCAAGAAGGGTGAGGGGGCGTGCTCGGCGTCGGCGGTGGCGGTCAGCAGGAGGCGCCTGGTAGCGCGGGACAGGGCCATGATGAGCATGCGGCGCTCGTCGGCGCGCACCTGCGCCCGGGCGGCGGCCACGGCGCCGCTGCCCTCCCCCGATGCAGCGGTGTCTGTGGTCAGGCGGCCGGTGACGGCATCGACGAGGAGGCCGGTGCGGGTCAGGGAGTCCCTCAGGCGCAGGTCCGGCCAGCGGTCCCGCTCCAGTCCGACGACCACGACGAGCTCCCACTCCTGGCCCGCGCAACCGGCCGGGGTCATGACGGCCACACCCTCCGGGCGCCGCCCCTGGGGGGCGACAGAATCCGAGGGCAGGACCTCGGCGTCGAGCTCGGCCAGGAAGCTGGAGGCGTCCTGGCCCGGGTGGCGCTCGGCCCAGACCTCGGCGCGTTTGAAGAGGGTGGTGACGACATCGAGGTCGTGCTCGGCAGCCTCGGACAGAAGCGTTCGCACCGAGCTTGCCGAGGGCAGCAGGGCGGTGGCGCGCCAGGCCTCGGCCCGCTCGGAGGCGTTCCAGGCGGCCCACAGCAGAGCCTCGACATCGCGCGGGGCATCGGCCGGGGTCTGCCCGATGGCGGAGCGCAGGGCCTCAAGGATCCTGGCTGCGCTGAGGAGCCGGTCCGCCTGGGCGCTCAGCGGCTGCCCGTCCAGAGACCGGGCGAAGCCGGAGGCCTGCTCGGGGTCGGCCAGCAGGGCCAGGAGGGCGGCGTCGCCGCCGGTTCGGGGGCCCGGTCCCGCAGTGGGATCGGCAGCGGGATCGGGAGCGGCTGTGGGACCGGTGGAGGTACTGGGCTCACTGGGCTCGGCCGCACCGGCGTGCGGGGTTGCGGCCGGCGGGGCCTGGCGCAGCCTGCGGCGCAGTCGGCGCAGGTCCATGGTGGTCAGCCCCACCAGGGGGCTGGTGAGGAGGTTGATGGCGGCGTCGCGCTGGGGCGGTTCACCGTGCCCGCCCAACTGGTCGCGGATGGCGGCGCGCACGATGTCCAGGAGCGCGGCAGCGGCCGGTTCTGCGCGCAGCAGGACCGCGGGCGTACGGGAGGCCAGGGGCACGCCTCGTCTGCGCAGGTCCCTGGCGAGAGTCTCGGCATCTGCGGCGCTGCGAACGATGACCGCCATCTGTGACCAGGCGGTGCCGTGGTGGACGTGCTCGAGCCTGAGCGCCCGGGCGACGTGGGCGTGCTCCTGCCAGGCGGAGGAGGCCAGGATGACCTCGACGCCGGCCGCCGCCTGCGGGCGCTCAGCGTCACTCGCCCCGGAGGAAGGCCCTGCCGAGGACCGTGCTGAGGACCGGGGCGCCAGGGTCGTCTGCCGGTGGGCGGTCGTGCCGGTCACCGGGACCCGGGCACTCTGGTCGCGGATCACCGCCGCGATGGCCGGGTTGCCTCGGTAGCAGGTGGTCAGCCGCAGGCGGGTGGCTGCGAGCCCCGAGTGGTCCTCGGCGGCGACGAGCAGGCTGGGGGTGCCCGCCCACGGAAGGTCTCCACGGCGACGTCGGGGTCCCCCAGCACCACGACCTGCGCCCGGTGCCCGTCGGGGTCCGGGGTCGCCAGGGCCGTCAGGAGCCTGGCGGTGGCGGCCGTGCAGTCCTGATAGTCGTCCACGACGACGAGGTCCGGGACGGGGCGGCGGACAGTGACGGCGTCGGCGCCCCAGGAGCTCAGGGCCTCGACGGCTCGGTCCTGGAGGCGAGCCGTGTCCATCTTGCGGGTCTGGGCCCTGCGCTCGGCGCTGGCCCGCCCCTGAGCGTCCCAGGTGCGCAGGAGCTGGGACGCGGGCCCCCAGATGGGGACATTGAGCCGGCGTCCCAGGTCGGCCAGGTCGTCGGCGCTGATGCCGAGCTCTCCGGCGCGCGCCAGGGAGGTTGCGCAGCTCGGAGCGGAACGCCCGCGACCCGGTGGCCTCGGCGGGGAGCCCCGGCCAGGTGACGGTGCTGACCATGGAGGCCAGGGCGGAGTCCTCCTCCGCACCGGCCAGAAGCACCGGGGGCGGCAGCGGGGCGGGCCGCATGGTCAAGGAGGTGGTCAGGATCGTCAGGGCGAGGGCTGCGGGGTACGCACTCGGACGACGCCGTCGCCATGGCCCTCACGCAGCAGGTGGGCGGCCCGGCCGCGCAGCCAGTCGGCCCGCGCCCGGGTAGGGGCCAGCAGGACGGCGTCGCGGCCGCCGGCGACCGCCTCGGCCAGCAGCCTCAGGGCCAGAGAGGTCTTACCGGTCCCAGGAGCCCCCAGGACGACGACGTTGGAGCCCTCAGCCACGCGGTCCAGGACCCGCTGCCCATCGGCGTCGGCGGCGGGCAGCTCGGCCGCCTCGGCGGGCGGGAGGAGACGGACGGGGTCCTGGGACATGGGACCATCTCACCACGGGCCACCGACAGGATCGTGCACCGTTAACGGATCGTCATCGGTCACGAGCCCTCCACCCGGAAGCGCCGGCGGCGCATGTTCCGCGTGGCGCGAAACGGCGCGGCTCCTGGGGCGCGCGAAGGGCCGGCACGGCCGCAGCCCCCTAGGATCGAGCCAGGTTCACGCCCCTCTCCCCGATGGGCGCTGTGCCGCTCAATACGGCACACAGACGATGCGAAGGAGCCCCATGCAGGTCACGATCGGAATCAAGCACGCCAGCCGCGAGCTCTCCCTGGAGACCTCCGACTCTCAGGAGAAGGTGCTGGCCGCCGTGGCCGACGCCGAGACCAAGGCCGTCATCCTCAGCGATGACAAGGGCCGCAAGGTCTTCGTGCCGGCCGGCTCCCTGGCCTACATCGAACTCGGCGAGGCCGAGCCCCGCCGGGTCGGCTTCGGTATCTGAGCCCTGAACCCCCGACGTCGGCGCCGTCTCCCGCACTGAGAGGCGGCGCCATTCGTTGCACGTCGAGGACCCAGAACCCGATAACCCCTGCCCCCATGCAGCCGGCAGGTTCAGCGCCCGGCGTTAGGGTGGAGTGCATGGATCACCAGGACAGCCAGTGGGGCCTGCTCGCTCAGTGGATTGAAGAGTCCAGCCGCATCGTCTTCTTCGGCGGCGCCGGGGTCTCGACCGAGTCGAGGGATCCCCGACTTCCGGGCGCCAAGGGCTTCTACCACCAGGACCGGGAGATTCCCCTGGAGCAGGTGCTGTCCATCGACTTCTTCACCGTGCACCCGCAGGCCTACTGGGAGTGGTTCGCCCAGGAGAACGCCCGCGAGGGCGTGGCCCCCAACGCGGCGCACAGGTTCGTGGCCGGACTCGAGCGGACCGGGAAGCTGTCGGCCGTCGTCACGCAGAACATTGACGGCCTCCACCAGCGGGCCGGCTCCGAGCAGGGTCCTCGAGCTGCACGGCAACTGGTCGCGCCTGATCTGCACCGGCTGCGGCGAGCGCGTCACCCTGGACGACGTCGACGGCGCCCGCTCCGGCGAGGTCCCCACTGCCCCGCGTGCGCCTCGGTGCTGCGCCCGGACATCGTGTTCTACGGGCGAGATGCTGGACAGCGACGTCATGGAGGGGGCCGTGCGGGCCATCTCGGAGGCGGACCTGCTGATCGTGGCCGGCACGAGCCTGGTCGTCTACCCGGCGGCGGGCCCTCATCGACTACTACGCCGGTGAGCGCCTGGTCCTCATGAACGCGACTCCCACGCCGTACGACTCCCTGCGCCGACCTCATCATCCGTGAGCCGGTCGGGCAGGGTCTTCGAGGAGCTGGGGCGCAGGAGCCGCCGGCCCTAGGGCTGATCCCCTGGTCCTCGAGGTCCACGTAGCGCTCGGTTGCGTCGGACTCACTGAGAGTGGCCGCGTAGTCGGGCACCTCGCTCTGGAGGGACCGGTCCGTGCGGCGGTAGCCCGACGACGGCAACGAGGACTTCTTCGGGAAGGTCATCTCAGGACGCTCCACGTGCTCGTAAGGAATGGACTCCAGCAGATGGTGGATCATGTTGATACGAGCCTTGCGCTTGTCGGCCGACTCACGACGTGCCAGCGCGCGGAGTCGATGTCCGTGTGACGAACATCTCGTCCTGGCATGCGAGTAGTCCTCCCAGCGGGCAGAGCCTCCAGGTCGGTGGGTGAGAGCTTCCAGCGCCGCATAGGATCAGTCATGCGCGACTTGAAGCGCTTGTACTGCTCCTTCTGAGGAACGGAGAACCAGTACTTGCGCAGCAGGATCCCGTCGTCGACGAGCATCCTCTCGAAGACCGGGCACTGCTGGAGGAAGCGCCGGTGCTCCTCCGGGGTGCAGTAGCCCATGACGTGCTCGACGCCGCCGCGGTTGTACCAGGAGCGGTCGAACAGGCAGATCTCGCCGGCGGCGGGCAGGTGCGCGATGTAGCGCTGGAAGTACTGGGTGCGCTGCGCTCGGTGGGCACAGGGAAGCGCGACCACGCGCGCGATACGCGGGTTGAGGTACTCGGTGATGCGTTTGATCGCCCCGCCCTTGCCTGCCGCGTCACGGCCCTCGAAGATGACGACGACGCGGGCTCCGGTGGCCCTGACCCACTCCTGCATCTCGACCAGCTCCGCCTGCAGCCTCAGCAGCTCGGCCTCGTACAAGGAACGGTCCATGCAGTGTGGGTGCTCTTTGCCATACTTGAGTTTGCACAGCACATTCTCCGTACGCGCGGGAAATCCACAGCGGAAATAATGAGAGGAGCCCGTCCTGGAAGGACCGGCCCTCGAGCGGTAGCGACAGGATCTCGAACCTGCGACCTCCGGGTTAGTGAGCCCGGCGACCATCGAACTGCTCCTGACCCGCGTCGGTGAGACCAACCTAGGGGGCGTCCCACCCCTGAGGTAATGACGAGGGCGTGCCTGCTCACCGCCCGCCCGGTGAGGTGGGATCGCAGGCACGCTCCTCAGTGGTGGCGACGCTCAGCCTGCAGCTCTTTCGGCCCTCAACGGCACGCTTGACGGCTTTGCTGACGCTTCTGCGCATCGCCGGTGAGCGCCGACCGAGTCGCCCGCTCCGGCGTGTCCGCGTCAGTCATCGCGGTCTGAGCGTCGGAGAGCGCCTGATTGAGCCTCCGCTGATCCGAGGTTCCCGAGGCCGACGGGTGGCGGAGGAACTGGAGGACGCGCTGGCCGAGCCGAGGGACGTACTACTGAGGCCGTGGGTGCGCAGCTGGGCTCTCATGACGCCTTGGCCTCCCCATCCGCCGTCGGGTCCTTGCCGTCGGTCGTCGATTGTTGCCACGCAGCGGCATCGCCGTCGATGGCCTCCTGGCCCGTGGTCGCCCCGGTTACTGCGAAGACCTGGTCGAGCGCCCCCGAGAGGGTGTCGGCGAATCCGACGTTGTCCCCGAGGAGACCAGCACCTTGCAGCAGCGGGTGCATGCGCCCGACGACGACCGCGTGATCGCGACGGCTGGACGTGCAGACCGAACCATACCCACGAGCAAGCGATCGCAGGTTGCCCTTGATGACCTGGGGATCCCTCCTGGGACAGGAGGTTGAGCTCGCGAGGATCCTCCCGCTCGAGTCGAAGATGTTTCTGCACTGCGCTCTGGCCCGGCCACTGTTCGAGGAACGCGGAAAGCTCCAGGAGTCTACGCCTGCCGCGTCGAGGCTGCTCTTCTTCCCGGTGCCGGGAGAGGTCTCGAGTCCACGGCGAGGAAGCCGGTGAGCACGTTGGGTTGGTGCGTTTCCGGCCGACGATGGCAGGCTGGATCTGTGGGAGAAAGCTCGCCCGTCTTCGCCCCTGGCATCTGAGGGTCAGGTGTCGAGCCTGCTGGTCCCGGACCGGTGCGTGGTCAGTCATCCGGGACCTTTCCAGAAGTCTCCACCGAGGTAGAACTCCGCGGCGTCGTCGATTTGACGTGATAGGTCGCCATCGTGGTGCGCTGGACGTTGAACGAGGTCACTCGGGGTACAGCGTGCATAGTGGCGATGAGGTCCGGCGCTCGCTATCTGGGCTCATGCGTGACTGTCCGGAAGACCTTCGCTGCCGGCCTTGCGTGATCGGGTCGCTCGTCGTCCCACTGGTGGAAGCTTTGACCGACCCGTCACCCAGGGCGTCCACGACGAAGCGCTCCACGACGGAGGTTGCGCACGTGTTGGGACTCGGCGCGGCTGCAGAAAGTATCCGCGCTTTGTTGTCGGCGGTCGCCGTCGCCTTTGGCCAGGACTCGTGTGGGCGTAAGCAGTTGGTTCGTCGTGGTGCCAACCGTTCGATCGTATCCACGTCACCCGCTTGGGGGTGGCCGGCTGTCATCGTGGATCGACGACGGCCGGGTAAGAGCTGTTGCCCAGGTGGGTCAGCCAGAGGGGCCACCTTGGCGACGCGGCTTGCCGGGTCGGTCGTAAAGGATCTGGGGATCCTCGCGCACCTCACTGGAGAAGAGGATGTTGGCCTCCCGGAACTTGGCGGCGTAGGAGCAGGCGGTTGAACGGGTTGGACACGCTCGGCCCAGCGTTGCCGGCGAAGGTGGTAGTTGACCTGACCGGTCTTGGACTCGTCGTCGAGTGAGTCCAGCTCGCGCGCGAGCCGTTGTCCTGCCGCCGACGATGGAGTAGGGACGGTCTGAGGACCGACCGAAGACATGAATCCGCTCGCATCACTTGCAGGTCGCTGCGAGAGGATGCGCACTCCCCAGAATGAGGGTAGCCGCGCGCGCCACCGTGCTGCCGGCAGGCGTTCGCGACGCCGTAGCCGTGGGTGTAGACGGCGTGCTTCGTTGACCCAGGTCCGCCGCGTTGTCGCCCATGGGCCGGACGGGTTGAGCTCACGCACCGCGAGATGACCGTGTCCCCGGCTGGTGGAGTCTACTTGTAGCGGTCCACGTCGAGCCGGTTCGCGACGATGGTCTGCTTGTTCTGCTGGACCTGCTGGAAAGGTCGGGGAGATGAGCCCGTCGAGGAGCCGGATCGAGGTGGTGGACTCGGCGTCCTTCTCTCAGCCTTCCGGCCGGCCTGCCGTCTTCGTCGCGGCGTCGCATGCGTGGTACTATCCACGTGCCCGTGCAGGCCGGTAGGCGGCGCGTGGTAACGCTGATGTTGCGCTGGATGTGCTCGGCCTCCTGGCGCGCGCGTTGTCACGACGATGAACTTCTGGATGACCAGCGTGGGCGGTCACCACCAGGCGAGACGATCATGACAGCCACGCCGATGATCGGCAGGCGCCAGAGCCTGTGAACGCACCGAGGCGACGAAGAGGAAGGCCACGGCCAGTCCGATCGCCGCGAGATCGCGTTGGCGATATTGACGGCGTTGACGTCCGGTGTGGTGGCAGCGTCGAACTTTGGAGTTGAGGCGGCTGCTAGGGCGCTGTAGCGCCAGCCAGCAGCCCACGGCGCGACGACGGCGTACGGCGCCAGGAAGATCGCGAGGTGCTGCGGGCGGCCTGGTGAAGTGGGGCTTACGCACCACGGAGATGCCGCCGTACGGGTAGTGTGGACGACGATCGATGCCACCCCGGCGAGGCTGGACGACGCCGGACAGGAAGGACACGTGAGCGTCAGCACCGCGGGCAGGATGGCATCGAAGAGACATGTCGACTCGAAACAGTCCTTGAGCTCCGAAGCGACCGGGAGTTGCAGCGCCAGCCGCAGATCTCGCGCAACTGCCAGCCTCCCAGGCCGAATACCGAACTGCCAACACCGCCAGCACCGCCCAGTGTCAGGCGACGTCTCGGCTCGACGACAGGGACGGTAGGCCTCGAGGTTGCGCGCTGGCCTCGTCGTCGAGGCATCGATCTCCCGCCCGGTGAGGGCCCCTGGTCATCGGCAGAGACGAAGACGGCTGAACATGATGGCGAATCCCGCCAGGAAGAGGACGATGAGGGCGATCCACTGCGTCCACAGCACGCGCGCGCGCACCCGGTCTGACTGGAACCAGAGTGACCTCGGTCCGCACCTGCGACAGGATGCCGATGTCACGGCGATGGCCGCGACGATCGAGATGGTCGGGCCGGCGGACCAGGCGTAACCGCCGCCTTTTCCCGTGGTGCGTGCGGAGCAGCGCGAGAGGACAGGCCCTCACCCATCGCGTCATGTCGACAGTCCGGCCCTGTTGTCAGGCTTCTGCCGGGACGAGGCCGGTGGACTTGCCCGAGGACTCCTCGGGTTGAGGTCCGGGACTCGTCGTCGGCCTAGTGCTCACGATCACTGCGCCCGTCTGACGTGCGTGGTGACGCCGCCTCGCACACGGGTGAGTCATGGCGTCATCGGCCGGAGGGCCGCTCGGACCATCGTCCCACACACCTCTGACACGGCTGCGACCTTTCTCAGGATGAGAAAACGCCTCCAGCGGCCACGCGCATCGCTGACCGACGAGGCCTCGTCATTGAGGAGGCGGCACCACCAGTGAGACGATGGCGGCGCCGGCTGACACGTCGCATGACAGAGGCTGACTCACCGCGAGGGCGGATCGAGCCGGTGCCTTAGCGACAGAGGCCCTGGCCCGCGCGGGAGACGGAGCACCGAGACTACGTGGCGGCCCACGGCTGGGACCAGCTGGTGCGAGCGGTCGCTGGTGCGCACCGCCGAGGCTCTTGAGGCCGCACGGACGATGGCCGACCTCCTGGACGCCGCCACCGTGAGGAGGCCCGTCGAAACGAGCCTGCTCATGGTGGTGGAGCAGGAGGGCTGCCGCCCGCCCGCGGACCTGAAAGCACCTGTCCCGGCGCCTCGCCTGGCCGAATCCGTCCACGGCGTCTGCCATCGGCGTCGAGCGGCTGGCACTCGGCCGCCTGCGGGCCTCCAGGAGGAGGCCGAGGCCATCACCGACGCCGCCGAGCAGTCCGGCCTTCCTCCCAGGAGCGCCCGGACCGGCGAGACATCCGCATGGTGGTGGGGTCCTGCACGGCGGGCGGTCCTGGTGCGTGCTGCGCGCTGCGCAGTCACGACGACGACGCCTCGCCGTCGAGGGCGAAGCGCGTGGTCCCGGCCCGGTCGAGCCCTGGAGTCGACCTTCCTGTAGCCTCGGTCACCGTCGGGAAGAGCACTGACGGCGTCATCGGTGACCGGCATAGTCAACCGTGCGCCTCGGTCCTGTCTTGCGTGCCGGCCGGGTCCTGCTCGTCGGGCTCGGGCGAGTCCTCGCCCGCAGCGCCAGCCGAGGCTGGGTCGGCTGACCGGCGGCGGCTCCTGGGAGGCGCATCGGCGGAGGCAGGGCCTCGGTCCTCCGGAGCTCGGCTGGTTCTCCGTCGGCCTCCTTGGCGTTCCCTCGCGTACCCGAGGGTCCCGTCAGCAGGAGGCAACAGGTCGGCGTCGATCTCGGCGGAAATGTTTAGATGTCACTGGGACCATGCGCCGCATGGTGAGGAGAGTCGCGGGGTTGGCGAGCCTCGGAGGCCGTGGGCGTGACGTCAGGGTGGTTCCAGGAAGGCGTCGCGCTCGGCGTGCACGGCCTGGGCACCCAGGTGGGCCCTGACAGCCGCGGCCTCCGGGCCCGGCGGGGACGGAAGGTCAGGCTTTGATGAGGCGGTGAAACCGCGCTCGGCAGCGCCGCCCTGGGCCCGGCGCTGGCGCATCCTCTCGGCAGCGCCATGAGTGCACTTGGGTGCGTTGCGGCGGCGCGGGCGGTGACCACCTGACCTCGGCCAGCCCTCAGCGAGTGCCAGGAGCGCCCCAGGGTCCTCGAGAGGGCCTGCGCCGTGCGGTGCCGTCTCCTGGGGGCGCGAACGCCTGCTCTGCAGGGCCTCGCGCAGGGACGTCAGGGTCGCGTCGACCTGGGCAACGGCGGACTCCCGGTCTCGAAATCGATGCGTGATCTCGCGGGCGTGGTAGCGACCACCGCCTGGAGCACTGCCTGCCCGCGCAGCCGGGGCTGCGGCGGGCGTAGAGGCGGGCGTGGTGGCGGCCTCTCGCACGGCTGGAACGTCTGGGTTTCGCCTCGTCGACCCTCCAGCCCTCGGCGAAAGAGCGGCCACGTTGGCGGGAACCAGTGCCGTCTCGGGCTACTGGGTCGGGAGGCAGGCCGGCGTCGGTGCTCAGCGCCTCGCTGTTTCGAGCGCGATGGCCGCCGATCTGGGGCGAAGGCCAGCGGCTGGCATGCGCGCGCATGATGGACCCGAGCGCCCCCATCTCGCTGGGCGGCCTGCCCCATCGCGCCGTGAGCATCTCCCGAATCTGCTTCTCCAGGTGCAGGCCAGGCGGTGGTGACGGCCTCGGCCACCGGGCGCACCCGTCGTTCCACTACCGGCAGCGTGCGCAATCGACCCAGCCAGCTGCGGCTCCAGGAAGCCTCCCGCCGCCCGGGCGCGGCGCCAAACTCGGTGGCGGTGTCTGTGCCAACGGTCGGCCACCCGAAGGGCCCTGGCGCGGTGGACTCTGCGACCGCGGCGGTCACCGTCAGTGCGCCGTCGCCTGCGCGCCTGCTGGAGGGCCAGCCTCGGCCCATCTGCGAGCTGACCGGCTCGGCGGTGGAGGCGGAAGACATCCTGCTGCTGGAACTGGGCGCGCATCGCCAGCAGCCGGGCGGGACTCGAGCCTGGGAGATGTCCCCACTTTCAGCTATTCCGGGCGATTGGAGCTCGATCCACGGACGAGGCGCAGGCGCATGACAGCGTCGGAGGCCATCTGCTCGCCGAACAGGTGATGCGAGCATCTTTCTCGAGCCTCGTCGCTGGCGTCCTCGCTCACGCGCTTTCACTCGCGCCAGATCCTCGGCATCGCCCGGGTCTGTCTGCGCGGACACCGTCGCTCTTTCGTGCCCTAATGGTCGCACATTCCCCGTGCCGCTAGGTTCCGTTCGCCGATGGCGTGCCTGCTCCGTCGGTCGGGCCCGTGTCCTCCGGTCAGCACTGGCACTGTATAAGTTTATGCCCGTGCCGGGTTCGTGTCGGCATATCTGCGCTGCCTTCCTCAGGAAGATCGTCGCACGTGACGAGCGCGTGACGCACCCAGACCGGCACGACGCCGTCGACGCCGCGGGGCCCTCGCTCTCGCTGACGACGCGGCCGGCCCCGGAGCCCCGAGGATGACTGGCCCGACGAGGCCGAGCGCGTGCTGAGGTCGCGCAGGCGCGGCCCTCCCCACAGAGACCGCGCCGACGCAGGCTGCGGGCGCACCGCGGCGGTCGGGGCGGTCCCTGAGTGGTGGTGGCTCATCGTCGCCGTCTTCACGCGCCGATCAACGTGGTCATCGAGGGCGCACGACCTGGAACGTGCTGGACGGCGGCTCGTCGTCGAGCCAGGACGTCCCTGGTCTCGGGGACCAGAGACCTGCCTGACCCAGGGCGCCCCTGCAGATGACGACAGTCTCGGTGTCGGGCTGCCCGGTTACCCGGGCCACCGCCGACCTCGTCGCCGCCTGGTTCTCCGCGGACAAGCGGATCGTGGACCGCAACGAGGTGTGCCGCAGGATCAGAGCGCCAGCGCGAGGTCGAGGAGACCGGCAAAGGCCCCAGATGACCGCCTCGCAGGACTCCCGCCGTCATCGCCGCGCTCGTGGAGACCGGCAAAGGCCGAGCTTTATGCACCTGATCCGATGAGGGCTGAGCAGCAGACCTCGACCGAGTTCAGGCCGAGGACGTCCTGAGACCATCACTCCTGAGGCGGCCAGGGCCGGCCATCGCCTCCTTCCAGCTGCGGGACCTCATGACCACCATTGCCGTGAGCACTCAGGTGACCCTCGGTGCGCCGCGGCGATCAGCAGGTGGCCGCCGCGCTCACACGATCGCCCGCAGGAGGGGACGACCGGTTCCTGCTGGGGCTGAGCACTGGAAAGATCTCGGTGGACGCAAGGTGGACGCCACCGGCTCGTCCGACGTCGGCGGACCCAGTGCCAGCATGATGTTCGCCCCTGGGAGTCGTTGACGAGATCACCCGGGGGCGTGACCGGTGGCAAGGACATCTCCGGGACCGGGACGATCGACATCAACGGCCAGGTCGGACCTATCGGCGGTATCCAGCAGAAGATGGCCGGTGCCCGTAAAGGCGGGCTCAGCACTTTCCTGGCTGCGAGCAACCGCATGTGACGGTCAAGGGCCATGAGCCCAGGGCATGCAGGTCTTCGCCGTCGGTACGCTGCGAGGCCGTCACGGCCACCGAGGCGATCGCTCTGGCGACACCTCCGGCCCGCACCTGCTCGGCCAAGTGACTCCCGCTGAGCCCGGCGCTCGGCCGAGGATAGCTTATCCACAGGCCGGCAACTGCCTCTGGTGAGCTTGGAGCGCCCGTGCCACTGTCGCACCGTGTCCTGACGCGTTCGCCAGGACGATCGAGCTCCCGGCGCCCCTTCGCGTTCCGGGAGGACTGTGAGGAGGCACGATGCGTGTACGTGGTGGTGCGCCATCACCGTGGCGCCGGCGGGTATCAGCCAGATCGGGACGAGTCGGGGCGGCGCACCATTGTCAGTGACCTGAGCCTGGCCGAGCAGCGCCTGCTGGAGAGTTCGCGCGCAACCTGAGAGACCACGGGCGTCTCCGGGCCGCCCGGCGCAGCCGTGCCGCGCAGGGCGCGTCAGATCGTCGCCGACCTTGAGCGTCGAGGGGTTCTGGTGGCCTCGGCGACCAGCGCGAGCCGGCGGACCGACGGCGTCTACTGGGACCGGTTGAGTCGACGCCAAAGGGCGGGTGGCGCGGTCCTGTCCCAGGCCGTGCTGGCTGTTCACGGCGTGAGCGCCCTGGCTCAGGAGGCGGCTCTGTGGCTGGCGGAGGCCGGGGTGGGCACGATCCTGTCACCCGGTCCTCGTGGGATGGGGCCTGGCTCCGCTGCTGTCGGCGCGCGTTTCGCCCCAGGACGCGGGCGCCATGCGCACCGCTGATGTCATGGTGACGGTGGACGCGCACGTGGTCGAGCCGCGCTGCGCTGCGCCGGCTCGCTCGGAGGACGTGGTGCACCGCCGGTCGTCGTCGGCGAGGCGTGCGCATCGCCCGGTACTCACGGTCAGGGTCGTGCTCGACCTGCTCTGAACACCTGTGGGAGAGGGACGCCGACCCGAGCTGGCCGGCGTTGGCCACGCAGATGCGCACCGCCTGCTGGAGGTCGGAGCACCCTGGTCCTGCACGAGGTGCAGGCGTCACGGCAGGCCGTCATGACAGGCTGCGGTGGCCCAGGTGTCGGGTCGGCGCGGGAGACGAGCGAACCGGGCAGAGAGGCGAGCGGAGGCTCAGCCGCGTGGTCATGCACTCGGTGAGGTCACCGGCCAGGAGCCCGGGTCGGCACAGGACCTGGGAGCGTCATCCCGAGTGCTGTGCTCGCAGCTGGGAGCGCCGTCGGGCAGGGTACCGAGGCGTTCGTCCCCAGCCTCGAAAAGTCTGCTGGGAGGGCCAGGACGGCCTCCGTATTCCTCTGGAGCAGTGGCGCCCACGCCACGGATGAGGAGAGCTGGGGCAGGCTGGTGGGTTTGACGACGGCGATGTCCCCGCAGGTGGCGTCGGCGAAGACTGTGTGCGGGTCTGGACCGCTCGCGGCGATCTGGGAGCGCAGGCCCGCAGCTCCTCGAACAGGGCGATGGTGCGGGTCGTTGTTGGCTCGAGAAGTCGGCGGCGGACTGTCAAGAGCTTCACGCGCTGGCGGCCCCTGTTGCCGGGAGCGTCTCGGCTGCCGTGGCCGGTGGGCCACAGGCCGTCCAGGAAGCAGGAGGGGTTTGCGGGGCCCGCCTCGGCGTTGCGGGCGCGGGCGTGAGGAGATGATGAGGTGCTCGCGCGCGGGTGACGCCCACGTGAGAGCAGGCAGCCGCTCCTCCTCGATGGCAGACTGTCCTCAGCTAAGGAGATCGGCAGCTCACGAGGAACGCCGGCGGAGGATGACGGCGTCCCACTCCAGACCCTTGGCGGCGTGCAGGGGACAGGGTGACGCCCTCGACGGTGGGGCGTTCTGGGCGTCGGCGCGCTCACGCCTCGGTGTGGAAGGCGTCGAGGTCGGCGCCGCGGGTCTGGGGCCATCTCGTCGGCCCAGGCCACCCAGGCGTTGAGGCGTCCCAGCGCCGCGCACGGCCCGCGGGCGGCTCTCGCTCCAGCACTCCCGGCCAGGACGGTGCGCGCGTCCTGGCCGAGGTCGTCAGTGAAGTGGCCTTCTCGGTGCGGGCAGCCTCGGGATGGCGGCCATGGCACAGTCTCTGACCTCACGCTCGAAGAAGCGCTCGCCCACCCGCGCACGAGGGTAACCGATCTGGGCTCCGGCCAGGCCTGCTCGAGACCTCGGACTGGGGAGTTCGTGCGGTACAGGATCGCGATCTCGCTCAGGGGACCCCGGCGGCCTGCAGGCGGCGCACCTGGGCGACGACGCTCTCGGCCTCGGCGATGTCGTCGTGTGGGTCTTGAAGCGCACGCAGGGCCGCTGGGCGCTGGGCGACCAGCTCGACGGCGCCTGCGGGCAGGTGAGGCCGCCGCCCCCGCGCGCGAGCTGACGGGACCCGCCTGTCGACGGGAGACGACCTGCGGGGTGGAGCGGTAGTCGCGGCTCAGGCGCAGTGCGCGCGCCCTCGTAGCGGGTGGTGAGCCGGTGAGAACGCTGGGGTGGCGCCGGTGAAGCGAGTAGATGGTCTGGAGACGTCACCGACGACGCACAGCTGGCGGCAGCCTGCCTGCGAGCCACAGGTCCAGCAGGCGCTGCTGGAGCGGGAGACGTCCTGGTATCTCGTCGACGACGAAGTGCTTGTACTGGCCGCGCACCTGGGCGGCGACGTCCTCGCGGTCCAGGAGATCGATGGTCAGCAGGAGCACGTCCGAAGTCGATGACGCCGCGCCGGGTCTGTGGCCTCTCGGTAGAGCGACGGGACCTGGGGCGACGGTGGCCGCCTCCTGCCCGGCCACGCCGGTGCAGGCCCGGCGGGCGACGGCGGCTCAGGGCGTGATCTCGAGCAGGGTCATGGTGACCTCAGCCCCCTCGACCTCGGCGCCCAGGTCCCGCACGGTGGCTCGGTCAGTGCAGGCCAGTGACGGGCGGCGGCGCGACCAGGGCTTAGCAGGCCTGGATGTCGGGGCACGTCCGCCGATGGCGGTGGGCCAGAAGTAGGTGAGCTGGCGCAGGGCGGCGGCGTGGAGTGCAGGCCTGGACGCCGGGGACGCCGAGGTCGGCCAGGCGCGAGCGCATCTCGCCGGCGGCGCGGGCGGTGAAGGTCACGGCCAGGACCTGGGTGGCCCTGGTAGGCGCGGTGGCTACGCCGTGGGCGTGCGGTAGGTGATGGGCCGGGTCTTGCCGGTGCCGGCGCCGGCAGGACACACAGGGCCTTCGAGGTGCTCGGCGACCTCGCGCTGGTCGTCGAGGCCTCAGGAGCCTGGATGCGTCGAGGGGCGGGTGTGGTCGGGCTCATCCGGACCAGCCTGCCACGCGGCGGTGAGCAGGAATCTGACGGTCCCTTGGCGGGCAGGGTGCGTCGCTGACGATGGGGCCGCCGCACCAGTCCTCGATGAGGGGTCAGGGCGATGGAGTGGGCGGGCAGGAGGATGCCGCCCTCGTCGCAACCGCATGTAGCTCGTCCGAGACGAGGCGGGCCTCGACGACCTCCTGACCCGTCGGGGCGGGGCCGGTCTCGCCGGGGGCCAGGCGGGCGCGGCAGCCCGAGCATGAGGGCGCGAGGGCCAGGGCCGGGAGGCGACGTGATCTGACGTCGCCACGCGCAGCCCGGTCCTCCCACACCTCCCGGGCCACGGCGGCCTCAGCGGACTCGCCGGCCTCGACGAAACTGGCCACGACCGAGTAGCGCCGGGGCCCAGGTGGGCGCTGCGCACGAGGAGAGGCGGTCGGAGGGTGTCGGTGACCGCCATGATGACGGCCGGGTCGGTGCGCGGGAAGTGGACGGTGGCGCAGTCAGAGCGGCGGCGGGCCATCCGGCCTCGATGATCGAGTGCGTCCGCCGCAGCTCGGGCGGTAGGCGTGAGCAGGCGTGCCAGGCGGCCAGGGCGGTGGCCGTGGTGGTGAGGCCGGCGTCGCGGGCCGTCATCTGGGCGCCCATGGCTCGCAGGGCGGAGGTGGTGGCGCTCCAGCAGGCGGCGCAGGTCGGGAGTGGTCGACGGCGGTGCCCTCGGCGTCGGAGCCGGTGGCGGGCGGCTCGGGGGCGTCAGGGGACCTCGAGGGCCTGGGGCACGACGACGGCGATCCAGGCGGGCCGGAGGGATGCGTCATCGGCGAGCTCGCGACATGTAGAGACGGTCAGGTCGGGGCAACGGTGGGGCCGAGGCTCCGAGGTAGCCGACGCGCAGGTCGGTGCAGGCCCAGCCGCTGCGGGTGCCGGGTCCCTCCCAGGCGGTGGCGCCGGGGCTGCCCGATGAGGCTGGGCGGGGTGAGGCCGTCGTCGGGCAGGTCAGGGGTGGATGGCGGGGCCGGTCAGGGCGACGCGGCCACGGGCGTCGACCAGCGAGCAGGCGGGTCTCGGGGTCGGCGGCGAGCGCTCCAGACAGCCGGGCTCGCTGCTGGGTCGCGCGGCGTCGCGGTCGGTAGCGGAGCAGGACAGAACGGAGCCTGGTCAGTGCGCATGGGATCACTCTCCACCCCCTGGCTTCGAGGCGCACGTGAGCACGCCCACGCCGATAGGAGATAATATGGGACTCGGGGCTGCCAGGGCGAGGGGCGAAGCGTTCTGCGGGGAGCGCGGGCGGTGTGCGGGTGGCGCGGGCAGCGCAGACCATGCTGGTCGCCGGTGCCGCCGTTCGGGCTGCGTGCGCACCTACCTCGATCCGCCGCCTCTTCCGGTCCGCCCCGAGGTCCCAGCGGGTCGCCGAGGACCCGTCAGTGGGCTCGGGGGCTGGGCGAATCCCGAGTGCGCAGCACACTGCGGGCCGGCGTGGTAGGGGCACTGCTGGCTGCAGGCACGCGCCCGCCCGGCGAGTCGCCCTGAGGGGTGGATGCGCGAGGGTGCTGCTGACTTCCGGCGGGACGAGGCCGACGCCCTGGTGGTCTCGGGGCGGGCGCGAGCGGTGCCGGGCGGGAGGCTGGTGGTCTCCGATTGAGCACCCGGCGGTTCTGGACCCGGCGCGCACCGCCGTGGACCAGCTGGGGCGGGCTGAGCCTGCTGGAGGTTGACTGCCGGGCAGGGTCGAGCTCGACTCAGTGGATCGGGCGGTGGCGCCGGCAGGCAGTACCAGCCACTCCCACGTCCCTGGTGTCGGTGATGACGGCGAATAATGAGACCGGGCGTGGTGCAGGACATGGCGGCGCTGGTGGCGCGAGTGCGGGAGGCCAGTGGCAGCGGGGCGTCCTGGCGAGGCGGGTACGTGCCCGTCCACTCCGACGTGGTTGCGGCGCTGGGGAAGGTTCCGGTGGACTTCATGGCTGGGGCCTGGATGCGATGAGCCTGAGCGGTCACAAGCTGGGGGCGCCGGTGCGTGGGCCTGGTGGTTCGCCGCGACCTGGCGTTGACGCCGGCCACGGGCGGGGGCCGCCGAGCGGGCTCCGCTCGGGCACTCAGGACGTGAGTGGCGGCGAGCGCTGGCCTGGCGGTGGAGCTGGCGGTCGCCGAGCGGGAGGAGCAGGAGTGCCCGCTGGCGGCGCTGCGGCGTCGGATCCTGGAGGTGCCGGGGCGCTTCCGGGTGTTCACGCCACGTTGCCGGAGGGTGCCGATCATGTGGCCTCCGGCGCGCGGCATGTGGTTCGAGGAGGCCGACGCCGAGGCACTGCCTCGGCGGCCCTGGACTGGCGGGGATTGATGCGTCGGCGCGGGTCGGCCTGCCACGCCGGGTCACTCAGCCCAGTCATGTGCTCCTGGCGATGGGCTATCGAGGCCGGCCCGCTCCACGCTGCGCTGCTCCCCTGCCGGGAGACGAGCCCCTGACGACGTCGAGCGCCTGCTCGCCGCCCCTGCCCGCCGCCCTGGAGGGGCCAGGCGCGCCTGGAAAGTGACGCACAAGGCGGCCAGGGCACGCCTATAACGGTATCCAGTCCGACGACTCACGAGGAGCACCGCATGCCAACCGCCTCGAACAAGATGATCGGCGACTTCAGCGGTGAGCCGGCGTCGAGACACCATGTACACGGCGATCGAGTCACTGCCCTCTCGCTCGGCTCCGTCACGAAGCACCTGACGGCCCAGGTGAGCTTCTCCGTCAACCGGAAAGTTCCTGTGGGTCTGGGGCCTATGAGAGGTTACGGGCGACGGCACCTGTTCCTCAACGTGAGGCTCGATCGTCCCGTGGAGGATCCGCACGTCCACCGTGTCGACCAGGTCAGTGCCGAACAGGTGGAACCACCACGTCGTCGTCAAGACGATGGAGGCCGCGCAGAGCGACTGGCTCAGGACCTCATTCGCGCCGGTTACGAGTTCCGCCACCCGTTGAGGCGTCCTCAACGGCCACGCAACAGCGCCATGCTGCCGGCCATCCGCTCTGGATCCGAGTTCTTGGCCATCGGGCACGTACTTGGTGACCGAGGACTGCGTTGTCCCCAAACGACTGGAGTCCGTCAGCAGTCGTTGGGGAAAGTACGTCCTGGGCGGAGAACGCAGTCTCGATCGCAGCCCCTCTCGCATCGCGCGTCGACGAACTGGGCGATATCCCGAGGAACGGGGTCCCATTCTTGTGCGTACCTGATGGCTCGCGCACTCCCGTCGCTTCTCCCGAGCGCAGGCGCCGTACCGTCTCCGATCCAGCGGACTCTCCCGAGAGCATGCGATCGATCGACAGGCTGTGGGTCTGCCGGAAGAACGCGCTCCTGCTCGCTCTTCGTCATCGGACGTCTCGACCGTCTGCTATCCGCCAGATCGCCAACATCATGGCGAAAATAACCAAGAAGGCCAACCACGCATCGGTCATCGCGGCTCCTTTTCGTGAACGATGCTGAGGCACGAGCTGCACGACGGACTGCCGCCACACCTTTTGTCGTAGTCGAGGCCCGACGAGACAGCATGATGCCGCTGTCCAGGCGCTGCTGGAACATGCCTGGGCCTACCGTCGCATGCTCACCCACTACGCTGAGAATGCGCTTGCACTCCCCGACGGAAAAGGAAGAACCCTGAGCATCAACGCTGATCGCGAAGCGGTCCGAACGAAGCTGCCGGTGCCAGTGACGCACTCGTCAGGTATGACATCTCCGTCGTCAGCGCCTTCTTTGCCGGTCACCTCAGCCCCTCTGGGCTCCCCGGTTGCTGGACGCCACCGACCTGCGGTAGCCTGCCACGGCCAGCGTAACGGCTACCCGTCTGCCTGAAGGAGATCCGTCGCGCGGTCCTGGCCGCCCCTGTCGGTGGAGTCGGCTCGCCGTGGCCGCGGCGCGCCGTCGACGCCGGCCGCGAGGTCGTGGGCGTCCACATGGCTGACCCGCAACCGCCCAGACCCGTTCGGCTCACGCGGCTGCTGCTCCATCGAGGACTCCGCCGACGCCCGCTGGGCCGCCCAGATCCTGGGCATCCCCTTCTACGTGGGACCTGTCCGAGGAGTTCGAGGCGGGTCGTGCGACCTCGACGAGTACCGCGCCGGGCGCACCCCCAACCCTGCGTAGTGCGCTGCAACGAGCGCGTCGGTTCGACGCCTCCTCGAGGCGGGCGGCACTGAGGGTTCGACTGCCGCCACCGGCCACTACGCGCGCCTGAGCGGCGGCGCCTCCTGGCCGCCCGCTGGTGACACTGAGGGCCTCAGTGCTGCGCCGCGCCGTCGACGCCGCCAGGACCAGTCCTATGTCCTGGCCGTCTCCGGCCGCGAGGCCTGGCCTGAGCCCTCTTCCCCTGGGGACGCGCCTCCAAGGCACAGGTGCGCACTGAGGCCGAGTCTGGGCCTGCCGGTGGCCTCCAAGCCGGACTCCTACAAGCATCTGTTTCGTGGCCGACGGCGACACCCGCGGTCTATGCCGCTCGCTCGGCGCCCACGAGGGCTCCATGGTCTCCCCCGACGGCGGGTCCTGGGCACCCACCAGGGCTACTTCGGCTTCACCGTCGGCCAGCGCAAGGGCCTGGGTCCTGTCCCCCGGCCCCGACGGACGGCCCCGCTACGTCATCGAGACCCGGCCTCCACCAACGAGAGTCGTCGTCGGCCCGAAGAACTGCTCAGCCGCAAGAGCGTCGACGGCAGCAACCTCATCCTCCGGCCGACCCCTCCCCTCAACGACGGCGACCTCGGCTGGCAGGACGACCATCAGGTGCGCGCCCACGGACGCCCCTCCCGCTGACGTTGCCGTCGAAGTCGAGACCCGGAACGCTGCGGGCCAAAGTTGCACCACCCTTTGCGAGGCCTGGCGGCCGGCCAATCCGTCGTCGTCTACGGCGGCGACTCCGGTGACCAGGTACTAGCTCAGGCAACCGTGGCCTGAGCTGCGCGTCGCAGGACGGGGGCGCTCAGCCGACGATCCCCTGCCCTGCCAGCACGAAGGGAAAGGCGCGGCCGCACGACTGGTGCGCCGCCCGGCATCAGCAGAAGAACCGATGCCAGGCCGGCGCACCACGCCCCGCCTCAGCGCGGGAGGTGTGCTGCTCGATCGCGCGCACCGCCCACGCAGGCCAGGACCACAGCCAGCACCGGCCCGACGACCACGGACCCGACACCGATCACCGACGGCTGGACGCCGGTTCGGAGCGCCTCAAGGAACTGCGGCCACATCATCTGGCTCGTGAAATCGCCGGTGGTGACATCCATACTGAGCGGCACGAAGAGAACGGCAATCAGGGCGAGTACCTGATTGACCGCGTAGAGCAGGACGAGCCCGATTGCTGGGTGCCCCGAGCCGAGGTGGTTCGAAACGTCTGCCCACCGATACTCATCACAGCACCGACCTCGATGACGACGAGCAAAGAGCCCGATGAGCACGATCAGGACGAACAAGGCCGTTTGCCCGGTCCGGCCGTATCATGGCCCAGAGCACCGGCTGGAGCACATCTCGGTGGTGGACCCGATACTGTGGGCGAGAACGGCGCACCAGGCGATGAGACCACCCCAGGCAGATCGCACCTCGACCAGCACCACTACGCAGGCGTAAAGAGCCTTGGCCGCGAAGTGCACCCGTCCGCGAACCGGAACGGCCACAGGAGGTAACCGCGCTGCCCGTACATGGACTGCCAGTAGTCGACGGCGACCTGAACCATGACGGCGACCGGTATCGCGATGATCACCGCCATGGACGCCAGCTGCATGAGGCCGGCCAGCTGCCGGTCGTCGGCCAGCAGCCACCGCAGGCCGAGGAACCCGAGCAGAACGAGGCAGCAGGGCCCCTGTCACAGAGGCATTGCGCCCCACCTGGGTACGAGCCTCCTCGATGAAGAGCGTGCGAAGCATCAGCGGTACTCCTTCCGGAACAGGGCGTCCAGGCTCGTGGAATGGGTCTGACGCAGATCGTCGGCATCGCCGGCCAGGAGCAGGCGACCGTCCTGAGGAAGACGACGGAGTCGACGATCGGCTCGACGTCGGCGATGAGGTGAGTGGAGATGAGCATGAGGGAATCCGATTCGAAGTCGCGCAGGACGCCGTCGAGGATGATCTGCGGGCGGCCGGATCAACACCGGAGATGGGCTCGTCGAGCAGGTAGACCCGGGCGCGGCGACTCATCATCGGTGCAATGCGCGCTTCTCCCCCATGCCCTCGCTCATCTCCTGATGGAGCGCTCAGCGGGCAGAGCGAAGAAGTCGACCAGCCGGCGGGCCTTGGCGGCGTCGAAATCGGCGAAGAGCCGGGAGAACTGGGCGATCGCCCGAGGCGGGTGAGCTGGTGGCCAGGAAGTCGGCGTCGGGCAGGAAGGACACCAGCGCCTTGGACGGCGGCCCGGGGCATGCCCGGCGATGCGCACCTGACCGTAGTCGGCCAGGACGCCGGCGAGAATCTTCAGCAGAGTGGTTTTTGCTGCAACCGTTGCGCCCATGAGGCCGACGATGCGTCCGGCGGGCAGCGACGAGGTTTCAGATCGCGCAGGGCAGGACGCCCGCGATAGGTCTTGGTCAGGTGGCGCACGGTCACCAGGGGCGGGGCGCCATCCAGGGACGGAATGGTATTGAAGCGTGCATCGGAGCCTTGCACATCCGGACGGCGCCGCCGTCAGCGAACTGCTCATGAGGGCTCTCCTGATTCGTCAGTGGTGGAAGCCGCCACTGCGCTCGGCAAGGGTCTCGCCCGCCCGAGCGAGATCCATACCGATGGCGGTGACAGCGGCGATGAAGGTGTCCGTGGCGCCGACGGCGAGCTCACGTCGGACGGCGTCGAGTACCGCGGCATCAGCGGTGACGAAGCGCCCGGCAGTGCGCTCGGTAACGGTCAGGCCGCTGCGATCGAGCTCGGCGAGGCGCGTTGGACGGTGTTAGGGGTTGACCGGCCTGCGTGGCGAGATCGCGCACGCTGGGGATCCGGGTTCCGGCGGGCCAGATGCCGGTGACGATCCGCATGCGGAAATCATCGACCAGCTGGATCCAGATCGGACGCGAGTCGTCGAGATCCATGGCCTCCTAGTGCTCGGGGACGGGAGTGCTCGAGCGCAGCACAGGCGGCCTCAGCAGACCACCTGTACTACTGCACTAATACAGTGACACAAGGAGGGGTTGCCGTCAACCCGAACGGCCTCGAGCCCACACTCGGACTCGAGGCCGCCGTTCCTCATCGGGCAGGGTCGACCACTGCCTCCCATCGAGCATTCAACTCGGAGGGTCGACGATGGCGCGGTAGTCGGCGTAGCACTCAGCGAGGAGAACAGGCGGCGCATCCTCCAAGGGCATGGCCCAACGTCCCGAGACCAGGCTCAGGGGACCGGTGGTCACCACCTGGTCCTCGCTCCACACGTCCGCCCCACTGACGTCAATGACGCTGCACAGGCCGGCTACCGGAAAGTCTGAGGAACGTGCTGTACCAGTGGATGTTGAGTCGGCTCTAGCCAGCGGGACTGGCCCGTTTGCGCAGGTCGGCGGGCGACGACCCGCCTACCGGCGCCGTCGTCGATGCCCTGCTGTCCTTGGCCCACCTGCGGGAGCCCGAGCCGAGAACTGGTCGAAGAGAGGGGTGACCTCGTAGTCGGCCAGATGCTCCTGCCAGCCGGCCACTTCCGCCTCCGACAGACAGCGTCCCGTGAGCCAGTGTGACCACGGCATCCGGGGCAGCTCCAGGACAGCGTCGTCGGCTCCCAGAAGCTGGCCGTCCCAGTGGGGCGGAAAGGTCCAGGTCCGGGTCTCATGACCGCTCGGCTTCCGGCTCACGAGTCTCCACACCCTCGTCCCTGGCCACGAGCCATCCAGACCAAACGAGCCGCCAGGTGCCGGGCCAGGTGGTCGGCGAACAGCCCCGCCACAATGGAAGCCGGCCAGGACCGCCCCTGACACACATGGTCTCATAGAGACGCCGCCTCGGACCTTGAGCACGGCGGCGACCTCCTTGCGCGCAAAGGTCAGGCGGCGCTTCGGTCTGCTACGAGTTCGCCGTCCTCGCTCTTGCGCGGCGGGCAGTCTTTGCGCGCGCGTCCGTCGGAGTCCGTCAGGGCGATGGTCTAGCTCAGGGTCAGTCGGCCCAGGAACTCGCGCTCACATAGGACAGGTGCAGCAGCCATCAGACCCGAAACCGGCCGTGGGGATACTGCGATCGCCGAGCCTCAGCCTCACTCCAACCTCGCTCGGCGGCCACAGCCCGCGTGAGCAGGTCTGGCGAAGCCGCGCACCTGCGGCAGGCGGTGCTGGGCCTCAGCCGAGACGATGACCTGCAGGGCCTCGGCGGACGGGTTCGCGACGACGGCGGTCAGGACGGTCTCCGGACTCGGCGCGCCGTAGTGGGCGTGGCGGCTCAGGGCGCTCCTGGCGGCGGCGGCAAGACGCTCACCCTCCATCTCGACGGCGAAGGCGTAGCAGCCCTTGTTCCTCAGGGCTCTCCCTTGGCGGCCTCGCGGTTGTGGCGACCCAGCACTCGACGACGAAGGCACTGAGCTCACGGGCGTCCTCCGCATCGAGCAGGCTCAGGTAGAGCTCGATGGTGCCGGCCCCGTCCGGGGGTCTTGAGCCTGTAGGCCTCGAGCACCCAGTTCCGCGCGATGTCGGGGTCGAGCGGTCCCGTCGTCGAGCCACGCTCGGGCAGGGCCTCGAAGGGAACCAGTCCAGGCCGCCGGAGGCGCCCTCAGCCGCCGCGGGAGGCGTCAGGGCCTCTGCGGTGACGAGGGTCGGTGACGTCATCGCCGTATACCCTGCAAGGTGCAGCAGGTTGGCTCGAGCCAGACGGTCCTCCTCCTGGGCACGGGCGGCACGCAGCCGGGCGATGCCGTCGGGGATCGTCAGACGTAACCAGGCCGCCCCGCCCGGCGTACGTGCGCGACCGGACTCATCACCGCTTCAGTGCCAGGTCCTCGACCTCGGGGAAGCCTGCGAGCAGTTTCTGGGCCAGCCCGGTTGGCCTCCGAGGCGTCCCCACAGCACCTGCGCCAGCGCCGGCACCATACTCTGGGGAACGGCCGGGAGTGCTCGACGCGCACAGCACACGCGTCGCCGACGTGGAATCCTTCAACAGGTCGCGGGCGCTTGCCAGATCCTGGGCCATCCACGGCCGCTGTCCTCAGGGCCCCGACAGGTCCACAGGGCCCAGTCCCAGGTGATCGTGCGCACTACGCTCGGGCAGGTGCCCCGCCGCCATAGCCGTCGGCGACGACGCGGTGGGTCAGTGCCCACGGAGGCCTTTCTCCAGGCGGATACGGGTGATGCTTCTGCTGACGCGCTCATCAGATCCGTCCAGCGAGCGGCACAGCTCGTCGAGCGCCGCAGCGCGATCCTCAGGCAGGGGATCACCGGTGGAACCGCGACCAGCGAGTCTCACCCGGCTCGCCCCGCTTCCCTTCCTCCTGCTTGACGGCTTCCTGACTCGTGTCGTCGGGCAGAGTTCTGTGATCTGGTCGTGACCCTGCATGCCTGCACATTGTGTCCGGTCCCAGGCGCGCTGGATGCAAAACGACGGACATTCCTCCCGGACAGGCGTCCGCTTAGCAGGAGTGACTATCTACCAGTTGATCTGACTTCATTCCGCCTCTCGGCCCGGCATTTCCCTTCTAGGCTGCGGTTATGTCTCCGCTCTCCCGACTCCTCTGCTCCCAGGAAACGCCTTCCTGAGGCCCCCGCATCCACGAGCCCCGCTGCCTGCGGCACGCCTCAGGAGCCTCCTGCCCTCGCCTCACCGCCCCTGGCTCCAGCGGTGCGTCGGGCACGGCTCGGGCTCCTCAGCGTCGTCGTCGCCCTGGCTCCTGGCGCTCGGCGGGTGGAGGCATCTGGGCGCTCGACGCGCAGCCTCGACCCGCCGTCCATGGTCACGGCCCCGATCCTCCAGGCGCAGCAGGACCTGTCCAATATCGGTGGGAGGCTGCGGCGCTCCTTTCGACGCCAACGGCACCACGACGATCACCAGCAAGCGCTGACGATCCTGCGGGTGATCGCTGATCGACGTGAGGCACTGGTGGCTTTGAACCCGAGCTCATCGTCGTCCCCACGCCGCGTGGCAGGTCCCCATTCTCGATAATCTGGCTGGCCAGTACCTCGACTGCCGGATGAACGCGAAGACCTGGACTGCGGTGACCAGATCAGCATCGATCTGGCCTCGGGGATCAACTCCCCGCCAAGCCCTCAACTGTCTCCGCCGAGGCCCCACGGCGCCTCGCCTCACCGGTTGCACCCCATGCCCAGTGACGCCCGCCCGGCTCCCCTCCCAGAGCGGGCCCTCGAAGATCCCCAATGGCATGGCCCCCACGAACCCCGTGGGTCGCGGCTCCTCCGCCGCCCCGTCCTCCGCTCCTGGCGCACTGGCGTCACCGAGCACGCGGGCAGGGACCGGCACCCGCCTCGGTGCGGCTGAGCGGACACTCCCGGGGACGGAAACCCTGTCGGTCGGCCCGACGGGACCGTGAGCGTCAACCGGGAGAAGGTCTCGGGGCTGAAGCTCGATGGCTCCAAGCCGGTGGGCGACCTCGAGTCGAGGCGCCCCGCAAGCTCGTCAGTGTCAACCCGCCGATGAGCCGTGACGTCTCGGGTGGTCAGTGACGGCGTCACGGTGGCCGGCCTGGACGGCAGCAGCGTGCTGTGGTCGAGCAGCTCCCCGAGGGCGCGGGCGCCCTCAACACCTTGGGCACCGAGGTGGTACCCGCTGGCAGACGAGCAGGGGCTCTCGTCATGGCCTACGGACTCGCTGCGCGCCCTCGATCCCGGTCGACGGGAGCACGATCTGGCGGGTCTCGGTGACCTCGTGGGCGGCCGGCGATGGCTACGTCGTGGTCTTCAACGGCTCGACGACCTCGGTCAGCGACCTTCGACTCCGGCTCGAGCTCGACCCGTGCCACGGCACCGCCGACCTCGGCCCCGACCTCCGCAGCTAAGCCCTCCCCAGCCTGGAGGAGCTGGGCGCGCCACTCGATGTCCCAACCGTCTGCGCCGACGGCTGCGCCCGTGGTCCGCGGCGACGACAGTCGCAGGTGGTCGAGAAGATGAAGGATGACAAGACCAGTCTCACCTTCCAGCGGCACCGCGACCGGGGCGGGGCCAACGGCGGGCGGAAGCAACTCCACGGTCGCGCTGAAGGAGGCGCAGCCGGGCTTCTTCGGTCCTCCCGGTGACGGTCGCGGTTCTGGAGTGCAACAGCGGCACTCCTGCGGCCTTCGACGTCATGTGCCGCCTACAACGGCGACAAGCAGATGGTCGGCTCCCTCATCATGGAGGGCAGCAACGAGATCGGCTACACCCCGGCAACCCATATGGAGAACCTGCGCGTCGTGGGCGGGACCGTGCTGTTCAACATGCCCTCAGTTCGTGGTCGCCGGGACATGGACTGCAAGGCCTGCTCCGGTTCAGGACGGCCGCCGTCGCCGCTCAGTGGGACGGTGAGTCCCTGGCGCTGTTCGACGTCGTCTACCACCTCCCGACCCAGGACATCCACCGCCCGTCGCTGCTCAAGGTTCAGGCCGTCTACGACGCCCCTGGCCGCTAAGGGAGGACAGTAAGGTCACCGACCAGGTCGACTCCGCGGTGCTCTCCTCCTGGATGAGCCGGGACCGGCTCCACGCAGGCCGGTGACGCCACGGCGCGCAGCGCCCTACCCTGCCCAAAGGGAGGCAAAGGGTGGCCTCCTGCCTGCTGGCGGGCCCCCAAGGACTCGTTGTTCGGGACCGTGGTGATCTCTGGATCTGGCTCCCGGGTCGATCCCTAGCCCGATCACCTCGGAGGATCAGTCAAGCCCTGGATGCAGCCGCTTCCCAACCACCGCGCTCAGTTCGAGTACGGGGCCTGGCTCATCCTCACTCCCAGTGAGGACGGCTTCAAAGGTCACCGGACTCGGGGCACCGGAGGCTGACGCCTCGTGCAGCGTTGTGGGGGTGCGCCGTCGATGAGACAGGGGCACCCCACAATGTCGTGAGACGAGGTCGTTGAGGACGAGCTCAGCCGCGCAGCCTGGCGAGCTCCTCGACGAGCTGGGCACGACCTCGGTGACGTCGCCGACGACGCCGAAGTCGGCCATCTCGAAGATCGGGGCCTCGGGTCGTCGCAGATGGCGACGACGGTGCCGACCCCTGGATGCCGCTGGTGTGGTGGACGGCGCCCGGAGACGCCCAGGCCGATGTACAGGCGCGGGGAGATGGTCTCGCCGGTCTGACCGATCTGGGCGCTGCGCTCGATCCAGCCCTCGTCGCAGGCCACGCGGGTGGCACCCACGGCGGCGTCGAGCGGCTGGGCCAGGAGCGGACCAGGTCGAAGTCGCCGTCCACGCCGCGGCCGCCCACGACGACGGTGCGCGCCTCGCTCAGGGGCAGGGGCCGGAGGCCACGGAGGTGGCCTCGCGCAGACGAGGCGCACGGCGGCGGCCTCGGCGCTGACGGGAACCTCGAGGGGCCTCGGCCGTCAGGGGCGCCCTCGACCGCAGCGACCTCGGCGATCCCGGGGCGCACGGCGATGATCGGTGCGAGCCGCCCGAGGCGACGCCGGCGGTGGTGGACCAGGAGCCCGACAGGACCCAGCTTGGAGGCGCGCAGCTCGGTACCGGCGGCCTCCAGGGCGGTGACGTCGGAGACGCAGGCCGAGCCGAGCACAACGGCGGCCCGTCCGGCCAGCTCCTTGCCGCGGTAGTCGGAGACGACCAGGACCGCGGTCGGGCTGGACGGCGCCGACGGCCGCCACAACGGCGTCGGCTGCGGTGGCGGGCAGGTGGGCGGCCTCACCCAGGTCGGCGGACAGCAGGCGGGTGGCTCCGGCGGCGGCCAGGGCCGCTGAGGCGGCCTCACCCAGGCTGGAGGGCCAGGGGCGACGACGTCGCCGCCGGTCAGCTCCCCGGGCGGCGGTGAGCAGCCCAGGCTGGGGCCGGTGGGGGCGGCCTCGGTGGTCTCGAGGTCGACGAGGACGAGCAGAGGGGCATCGAGCATGGGAATCAGCTTCTTTCGCGAGTGGTAGGAGGCGGACGGGCGGCGCGACGGCGTCCAGCGCCCTGCCGGGACGTGGGCGGGCGCTGCGGTCAGCCGTCAGACGAACTTGTTCTCCACGAGCCAGGCGGCGAGGCTCGCGGCCCGCCTCTCCGGCGTCGGTGCGGATGATGCCGGCCTCACGGGCGGGTCGGGCCTCGTCGTCGACGACGGCGACGGCCGGCTCGGCGATCTGGAGGCCGAGCTCGGAGGCGTCCCAGAAGTCGATGGGCTTCTTCTTTGCGGCGCGCATGGCGGCGAAGTTGGGGTAGCGGGGCTCGTTTGCCTGGTCGGTGACGCTGACGAGAGCGGGCAGCGGCGCACTGAGGACCTCGCGGACGGTGCCCACGGTGCGGGTGACGGTCACGGCGCGCCGTCGACCTCGAGCCGGTTGGCCAGCGTCAGGGCCGGAAGGTGCAGGGCGGCGGCCAGGGCGCCGGGCAGCATGGAGGTCACGGAGTCCAGGGAGGCCATTCGGCGACGACCAGGTCGACCTTGCCGATACGTTCGATGGCGGCGGCCAGGGACCCGGGCGGTGGTGACGACATCGGCGCCGGCCAGGTCGTCGTCGGCCACAACAACCCCGGAGTCGGCCCCCATCTGCAAGGGCGCGACGCACCCCGTCCTCAGCATCCTCCGGTCCCATGGTCAGGGCGATGACCTCGCCGTCGGCCTCCTCGGCCAGACAGACAGCGGCCTCGACGGCGTTCTCGTCGAGCTCGTTGAGGACGTCCTCCTCCCGCGCACGAGACGACCGTCCTCGATGCGACGCTCGGACTGGACGTCAGGAACGTGCTTGATGCAGACCACGATTCTCATGGGCTCAAGGTTGCCATAACAGCGGCATCTCGCCACTGAGCGCTCAGTCACCCTGACACGGCGTCAGGACAGGAATGAAGACGACGCGATGATGACGAGGCAGTCGACGGGTGGGTTGAACGCGACGGGGCGCACTCCCACGAGGGAGACCTCACGTCCCTTCAAGTGGTAGCAACCAGCGGCCGCCAGGACAATGGGCCCATGCCTTCGACGCCAGAGCCCGCTCCAGCACCGCGCGCCGACCTGCCCGCAGCTCCCGACCACGGGCTGGGCGTCACCCTGAACGGAGACGGCGCGGACTTCGCGGTCCACGCCCCGCACGCCACGGCCGTGGACCTGTGCCTGCTGACCATGGATGCCGACGGCGCCGTGGTGGAGGAGACCCGGATCGGGATGCACGGGCCCTCGCGGGGCCTGTGGAGCGCACGTCCCCGGCGTCGGTGCCGGTCAGCGCTACGGCTACCGCGCCCACGGCCCCTGGAACCCGCACGAGGGCTCTGCTCTACAACCCCCGCAAGCTGCTGCTGGACCCCTACGCCCGGGCCCTTGACGGCCACGTGGACCTGGGGCCGGCCGTCTACGCTCATGAGGTCACCGATGACCTGGTCCCTGCGGCCGAGCCGTGGAGGCCCTCGCGCCTGGACTCGGCCGGCAGCACCGCCGTCGGCGTGGTCACCGGTGACACCTTCCCGGTGGTTCCGGGCCCGCGTGTGCCCCGCGAGCGCGCCGTCATCTATGAGGCCCACTGTCAGGGCCTGACCTATCAGCTGCCTGGGGTGCCCTGAGGAGCTGCGCGGCACCTACGCGGGGCTGGCCCACTCGGTGACGGTCGAGCACCTCAAGGCCCTGGGGATCACCACGATCGAGCTGCTGCCGATCCACGCCTCGGTGAGCGAGCCCTTCCTGACCAAGCGGGGCCTGAGCAACTACTGGGGCTACTCCACGCTGAGCTACTTCGCGCCCGAGCCCTCCTATGCCACGGCCGCGGCGCGTGCGGCCGGCCCGCAGGCGGTCCTGGACGAGGTCCGCGGCATGGTCTCCATGCTCCACGAGGCCGGCCTGGAGGTCGTGCTCGACGTCGTCTCACAACCACCCTGCGAGGGCGGTGTCGATGGCCCGTCCCTGAGCCTGCGCGGCCTGGACAACCTGGACTACTACCCTGCACGCCCCCTACCTGCCGGCGCAGTACATGGACGTCACCGGTACCGGCAACACGGTGGACTTCCGGGCCACAGGTGCGATCCGGCTGGTCCTGGACTCGCTGCGCTACTGAGCCACCGAGGTCGGCGTCGACGGCTTCCGCTTCGACCCGGCCACCACCCTGGGGCGCCACGCCGCGGAGTTCTCCGCGTCACCCGCTGCTCACGGCGATCGCCACGGACCCGGTGCTCAGCACGGTCGGCTCATCAGCGAGCCCTGGGACGTGGGGCCCGGCGGCTGGCGCACCGGTCAGTTCCCCGAGCCCCTTCCAGGACTGGAACGACCACTTCCGCGACACCACGCGCTCCTTCTGGCTGCATGACGCCTCGGAGATCCAAGGGCCGTCTGGGCTCGGACCTGCGAGACCTGGCCACGCGCCTGTCGGGCAGCGCGGACCTGTTCAGCCATGGGGAGTTCCCCGGCAGGCCGCGGCCCCGCTGGGCTCGGTCAACTTCGTGGCCGCGCACGACGGCTTCACCCCTGCGCGACCTGGTGGTCTACGACCACAAGCACAATCTGGCCAACAAGGAGGACAACCGGACGGCAACTCAACAACCGTTCCTGGAACCACGGTTTCGAGGGGACGTCGTCGAGGGCATCAACGGTGGCCCGATCGAGGTGCTGCGCCGCCGGTCGATGCGCAACCTGCTGGCCACCGTGCTGCTGAGCGCCGGGACCCCGATGCTGGTGGCCGGCGACGAGATGGGACGCACTCAGCAGGGCAACAACAACTGCTACCGCCAGGACTCCGTGCTCTCCTGGGTGGACTGGAACCTGGAGGTCTGGCAGCGCGACCTGGTCGCCACGACGCGCTTCCTCATCCATCAGCGCCACAGCCACCTGGTGGTGCGCCCTCGCGCTTCGCGACCGGGCAGGTCCTGGAAGGCGACACGATCGCGGATCTGGCCTGGTACCGGGCGGATGCCGCGCCGATGGACGGGGACTCCTGGCACGACCCGCACACTCGCGTCGTCCAGATGCTGCGCTCGGGCCACCCTTGGAACGACGACGACATGCTCGTGGTCATCAACGGCGCCCTGGACAGGTCGACGTCGTCCCTGCCCGAGGGACGCGGGACCGACTGGCACCTGGCCTGGGACTCGACCTGGGCGGTCCCCAGCCTCACACAGCGCCTTTCTCCCAGGCACGGCGCGTGAGCCGAAGCCCCCAGGACACCCAGGCTGACGTCATCATCGAGACGGACGGCTCCGGCGAGGTCAAGGAGGTCAGGACCACGGCCGCCGAACCCGAGGGCCACACGGCCGAGAGTCTTACGGACTGTCATCACGACCGGCCGGGCGACACGACGATGCTGGAGGCGCTGTCCCTGCGGATCTACTTCTCCGGCGAACTGCTGGAGACCCTGTCCCCGGGCGCAGAGGCCCACTGAGCCGGCACCGAGGTCACCCAGCACCTGGTGTGATCAGGGGCGGTGACGTCGTTTCCAGAGTACCCTGGCTCACGCTCAACCCTACGGACGATAGTCACGCTCCACAGCGTCCACAGCCACACATATCGATGAGCACAACTCTACGCTCACGCATTTCTTAGAGGTCGCGCCAGTCAACTGTGGAGGCGCCCTAGAGGACTCCACCTTCATCGAAGTAGCGCTGCTCAGCTTCCGTCAGATCCATCATCGCAGGAGACTCGATGGTTACCCCTATCAATCGTCGAGAGCCAGCAATTGCTATCTTCACCCTCGAAGATAATTGCCATCTCGTGGAGATGATTCCTTCATGAGTTTTCGAGCTTCCTTCACCGTATTGAATATTTAGTGCATTGACATAAGAGGAGTAAGCTCGAATAGATTATCTGCTCTAACTCGGGAGGGGCATCCTGCGAAAGTCGGGTGGTTAGGTTGATATCAAACCTCGAAACCAGGTCACTGTTTTTGACGTCACATCCGATATAACCATCCTCTTCGCCGTTGCTGACTGCGGTAGTGAAGAATCTGCCATTGTCTGGAGCTGGTTTCCAGTTGAACCGGTCTCGGAGGGCGAATGCCTCGTTGATGGTCATAGGCCATCTGTGCTCGGCGATGGTGCGGATGATCGCCACCCCCTCTTCAGGAGGATAGGCGCGGAACTGCTTGCCTTTAATTATCAAGATAGAATGATTCACATCCAAACGTCGTCCGTCTATTGTTTGGCAACCTGTCTTGCAGCGCTTGCTTAATTATTGAGGACTGATGGGATGGCTTCGTTAAGGTACCACATCCAGAAAGCCCGACGCGCTTCAACGTCAACCTCATCGGCAGGTCTCCAATTTATGCCACCCGCGACGGCACACGCACACGCATAACTGCAGTCCAAGGAATCTGGCAGAAGCTCGTCGTCATCCTCTATAGTATCATCAATGTCGGCGTACAGGTCTCGATAGCAAGTTGATGCAACGAGTTTTCTAGCCGCGTCGGCGACCATGATGGCACAATAGTTCGCAGGATTTGTGGCGGCTCTGTCTAAACTTTGGAAGAATCGGTGCGCTTCTATTTCCGCTCGATCGGCACTAACTTGTCGTTCGACGACCTGGTGAGCCAGTGTTAGCATATTCTCTAATGAGGGATTGTTAGGGAATGATGCAGCCCATAGATGCTGGACGTGGCGCACACACTCCTTCTGCAAAGAAATGCGAAGTCGGTAAGAGCGTTCTGCGTCTTGAGTGTCGATCATTGCAGCACAAATCCTCACGCGTCGTCCTATAGATAGAATTCCTTTACTGTCGGCACCTACTTCTGTCGCGGCAATTTTTATCTCAGCTGCAAGCGTCATTATGTCGATCATTACAGTCATTATCGAGTGTAGGTTTATGCTTAAACCGGTTCAGCGGGACGAAAAGTTTCTCACGAGTGTCGCCGTGACTGACGATCATTCGAATGACGGACAACCTTGGCTCATTGGAGTAGAGGTGGAGGCATTGACTCCTTGACTGTTGATGTCAACTTAGCCGTCTCCCCGTAGCATGCCAGCTATGAGGTTGAAGCCTTTTCACAGAGCCTACTTAATTACTGAGGACTGCTGGAATAGCTTCATCAAGATACCACATCCAGAAAGCGCGACGCGCTTCAACGTTAGCCCGATCTACAGGCATCCAGTTCATGGCACCTGCAGCGGCGCTGGCGCAAGTGTAGCTGGTTTCATAACTGTCAGGAGCTAGTTCTTCGTCATCAATATCGTTATCCACGGTATCATAATCTGGGTTCCGATAACAGGCAGAAATAACCATCGAGGTGGCCGCGTCGGCTACCATTAGCGCTGGATTGGTGACCGCATTCGACTCAACAGATGTACTCAAATCTTGAAAGAAGTAGAACGCCTCGTCCTCTGCAGCGTCCTGGATCCACACTCTTCTTCATAAGGGAGTGGGTCAGCTGCAACATTCTATCAATACCTGGGTTCGCCGGAAGTATATGCGACCATATCGGTTTCACGTGATTGACGCACACAACCTTGAGTTGCGTCCGATTCAGATAAGAAACTTCGAAATTGTCGGGATCATTCATTGAAATCCAAATACGCTTTCGATCTCCTAAAAGATAGAATTCCTTTAGGGTTGTTAGCAAGATTGGTGCGAGCCTGTTTGATTGACTCACTTACAATTGGTATGTTAATCACGACTATTTCCCTCCATCTATAGATTTAGTGAGTTCCGGTGATTGGTTGACCGGTAGGCACTTTGAAGGCCGGATGATGTGACGACCGACCCGTCTGTTCTGAATATCCATGTCCCATTAGGGTCGGTGACATACCAGTCTCTGCGCTGATACTGAGCCAAACTTCGGAACCAGTTTTGACAATCTGCACACATAGCCCTAGATACACCAATGTGCGGCCATTCGGCATTGAGTGCCATCTGTCGTTCGGCATGTGGTGCAAAAATACTGCCCAGGCACTCCCTGATCTCTAAAATAAGGAGTTCTCGGATGTCCCATCTCGTCGGTGACTTGAAGTACCTCCTCAACATTAGGGTCTAGGAATCCTGGAGGGCGATCTTTCGACCAGCCACTGAGTGCATCATTGTTGCGGTCGGACGAAACGACTTTAGGTCTATTTCGACCCGTTTTTGGTAGTTCTTGCTTGACTCGTGTGGCTCGTGTGTGTGCTGCTTGTGATTCTGCGACGCTTTGGGCTTCGGTTCTGGCTGCTGCTTGTTCGGTGGCTTGGGCTGCTTTCTTTCCTCCTTGTCTCAGGGCGGTGCGGCTGGCGGCCATGTCCCTGGCGGTGGTGCGGGCGATGGTGTGGGCGCCGGCCCCGAAAACTGAGCCTGGGACGAAGGTCAGAGCGAAGTCGAACAGATCCCAGGCTAGCTGGCCTGCGGTGACGTTGCTGAGGTATGAGGAGGTCGCCGCCGCAGGGTTGTGGATGAAGGAGGCCAGGCCGTGGCCGTGGGCCGCGGCCCAGGTCAGGACTCCGACGGCTCCCATAGCCAGCGCGAAGGTGGGAAACCAGCTGACATCAGCAGCATCACACCCAGAGCCGTGACCAGGAGCCTGGCCTGTCGGCCCCAGGGAGTCCCACCACGTCGCCAGCTCGTCGAGCAGGCCGGCGAAGAACGCCGGGGCGGCGTCGCCGGTCAGCAGGGAGGAGCCGATGTCCTGGGCGACCAGCGACCCGCACCAGACGCACCATGGCTACATGGTTAGGGAGGTGGTGGCGACCCCGATCGTGAGGACCTGCTCGGGTAATTCCCGCCGTCCATCACGAGCATGCTCACTGAGAACCAAAGAGGATTCGAGAACACATCAACTGAGAGTTGCCTGAGAGGCGACACAGCCTCCGACGACGTCACACCAGTAAAGTATGGAGGCGTCTTAGAGCTCTCCGCCCTCATCGAAAGTAGCGCTGCTCAGCCTCAGTCAGATCCAACATCGCAGGAGACTCAACGACCGCAGACACGATCCCTCTGGTGGCCGAGATTATCACGCTGGCTCGTGACGGAAGAATCCACTGCGTTGACGCAACAGTCTGATCAGACTCAGCATCCCCAGCCCCATACAGAAAGTTGAGCGCATTGACATAGGAGACATAGGCGCTCTGAACAGCAGCCTGTATCTCAGGCGGAACGTCCTGACGAAAGGCGGTGCTCAAGTTGAAGCTAATTTCGGACACGAGACTTCTATCTGTAATGTCAAGGTCGATACTTCCATCTTCATTGCCGCTACTGACTGACGTAACGAAATATCTCCCCGTCGTCCGGCGCTGGTTTCCAGCCGAATTGGTCTCGGAGGGCGAATGCCTCGTTGATGGTCATGGGCCATCTGTGCTCGGCGATGGTGCGGATGATCGCCACCCCTTTTCAGGAGGATAGGCGCGGAACTGCTTTGCCTTTAATTGTCAAGATAGAATGATTCACATCCAAACGTCGTCCGTCTATTGTTTGGCAACCTGTCTTGCAGCGCTTGCTTAATTATTGAGGACTGATGGGATGGCTTCGTTAAGGTACCACATCCAGAAAGCACGACGCGCTTCAACGTCAACCTCATCGGCAGGCCTCCAATTTATGCCACCCGCAACTACACACGCACACGCATAACTGCAGTCCAAGAAATATAGACAGAATTCCTTTTGCTACCGGCATCAACTTCTGTTGCATCAATTTTTTATCTCAGCTGCAAGCGTATTTATGTCGATCATTACAGTCATTATCGAGTGTAGGTTTGTGGTTAAACCGGTTCAGCGGGACGAAAAGTTTCTCACGAGTGTCGCCGTGACTGACGATCATTCGAATGACGGACAACCTTGGCTCATTGGAGTAGAGGCGGAGGCATTGACTCCTTGACTGTTGATGTCAACTTAGCCGTCTCCGCGTAGCATGCCAGCCTATGAGGTTGAAGCCTTTTTCACAGAGCCTACTTAATTACTGAGGACTGCTGGAATAGCTTCATCAAGATACCACATCCAGAAAGAGCGACGCGCTTCAACGTTAGCCCGATCTACAGGCATCCAGTTCATGGCACCCGCAACCGCACACGCGCACGCATAACTGCAGTCCAAGGAGTCCGGCAGGGAGCTCGTCGTCATCCTCCAACTCTTCATCAATAACATAGTATGGATCTCGATGGCATGCCGAGATCACCATGTGCTGCGCTGCGTTCGCAACAAAAATTGCTTTGTCATTCTCGGGATTAGTTGCGTCATTTCCTAGGCTTTGAAAAAAGCGATATGCGGATCTTTCGGCGTCATCTGCATCCACTCGGTTTTCAGTTAACGAAGCGGCTAGTGATAGCATTTCATTAATGTCGGGGCGACCCCTAAATGTCTGTTCCCAAATATATTGAACTTTACGTACACATAGCATATCTAGATAAGTTCTGCAGCGGTAAGACGCCTCTGGCTGGTTGGCGTCAATCATCGCCTCCCAGAGTCGCATTCTTGCTCCAATCGACAGTATTCCTTTGTTGTTTTTGGTCAGTTCGGTGTGAGCTCTCTGGATTTCTTTCTGAAGTGAGTTGTAGTCCATGATCTATATGCCTTTCTTGTTCTTGCGTTGTTACTTGAAGTACGACTCGGGTAATGGCGTGCTGGGCGGGACGACATTTCCGTTGGGTGTGATTATGGTGCCATCAGGTTTGAAAACTCATGTTCCGTTAGGGTCGGTCACATACCATGTTTTCTGCGTATGATGGGCGTAGATCCTAAACCATCCACCACAGTCCTCGCACATGTCTATGGAAATTCCTAGACTCGTGTCTATTGCTTGCAGAGCTTTCTGTCTCTCTGCGTGAGAGCCGTTGTATCGTCCAGGTGCTCCCTGGTATAACTCATGAGGTGTTCTAGGGTACTCCATTTCGTCGGTAGTCGAAGAACTTCGTCGACGTTGGGGATTGAAACCCGCTTGGTCGCCTCACTCTGACTCCATCCGCTGAGAGCATCATCAGAGCCGTCAACAGAATCGGAGGATACGGTTGTTGCAGAGTATCGTTTCCTACTTGTGACTTCCTTTCCTCTTTGCACGGCTCGCGTGTGTGCTGTTTATGATTCTGCGACGCGTTGAGCTTCGGTTCTGGCTGCTGCTTGTTCGGTGGCTTGGGCTGTTTTCTTTCCTCCTTGTCTCAGGGCGGTGCGGGTGGCGGCCATATCCCTGGCGGTGGTGCGGGCAATGGTGTGGACGCCGGCCCCGAAAACTGAGCCTGGGACGAAGGTCAGAGCGAAGTCGAACAGATCCCAGGCCAGCTGGCCGGCGGTGACGTCGGCCAGGTAGGAGCCGGTTACGGCCGCTAGGTTGCGGATGAAGGGAGCCAGGCCGTGTCCGTGGGCCATGGCCCATGGTCATCACACCGACGGCTCCCACAGCCAGGGCGAAGGAGGCCCCAGCGGTCATCAGCAGCATCACACCCAGCGCCGTGACCAGCAGCTGACCCATGGGGTCCAGGGACTCCCACCACCGGGCCAGCTCATCAAGCAGTCCGGCGAAGAACGCCGGGTCGGTGTCGCCGGTCAGCAGGGAGGAGCCGATGTCCTGGGCGACCAGCGACCCGCACCAGACGCACCATGGCTACATGGTTAGGGAGGTGGTGACGACCCCGATCGCGAGGACCTGCTCGGGTAATGCCCGCCGTCCATCACTAGCATGCTCGCTGAGAACCGAAGAGGATTCGAGAAGATGTCGAGATACGGCCCACCTAAGTGGTGACACAGCCTCCGACGACGTCACGCCAGTAAGGCATGGAGGCGTCTTTGGGCTCTCCGCCCTCATCAAAGTAGCGCTGCTCAGCCTCAGTCAGATCCATCATTGCAGGAGACTCGATAACAACATCAATGAACCTGCGAGTGCCTCCGAGAACAATACTGACACGGGAGCGTAGGTTCCACACGTTCAAGACTCCGACGGCGCTCGACTCCATACTGCTTTGGCCGTACAGACTGTTGAGTGCATCAACATAGGCCTTATACTGTGAGCGAATAATGTGATCGATTTGAGGTTCGGCGTCACTGTAAAGCCGCGTAGTCAGATTAAAGTTAATTCTGGAAACAAGACTTGTGTCGGTGACGTCGTTGCCGATGTATCCGTCTTCTTCGCCGTTGCTGACGGGTGTAGTGAAGATGGTCCCGTCGTCTGGTGCTGGTTTCCAGCCGAATTGGTCTCGGAGGGCGAATGCCTCGTTGATGGTCATGGGCCATCTGTGCTCGGCGATGGTGCGGATGATCGCCACCCCCTTTTCAGGAGGATAGGCACAGAACTGCTTGCCTTTAATTGTCAAGATAGAATGATTCACCTCCAAACGTCGTCCGTCTATTGTTTGGCAACCTGTCTTGCAGCGCTTGCTTAATTATTGAGGACCGATGGGATGGCTTCGTTAAGGTACCACATCCAGAAAGCACGACGCGCTTCAACGTCAACCTCATCGGCAGGCCTCCAATTCATGCCACCCATGACGACATACGCACACGCATAACTACAGTCCAAGAAATATAGACAGAATTCCTTTTGCTACCGGTATCAACTTCTGTTGCATCAATTTTATCCCGACTGAAAGCGCCTTTATGTCGATCATTACAGCCACTATCCAATGTGGGCTTTGTATTTAAACTGTTTCAGTGGGACAAAAGAGTCACCCTCACGAGTATCGCCGCGACCGATGATCGTTCGAATGATGGACAACCTCGGCTCATTGGAGTAGATGTGGAGCGTTGACTTCTGAGCTGCTGACGTCGACTGGGCCGTCTCCATACAGCATGCTAGTTATGAGTTTGAGCCCTTTTCACGGAGCCCACTTAAATCCCTGAGGGATGCTGGAATTGCTTCATTAAGGTACCACATCCAGAATGCGCGTCGAGCCTTCAACGTCCACATCTTCGGCGGCCTGCCAGTTTAGTCCACGCGCCATCGCAGCTGAACAGCAGTAACTTAGATCCAGAGAGTCGGAAGTAAGTCATCATCCTCTAGGTCTCCATCCACTTCGACTTCATAATATGGATTTCTGTGGCATGCAGAAATTACGGCGCTTGCTGCAGCGTCGGCAACAAATGGGCCGGTTCTGTAGTGGCGTTAAGTTCAGTCTCGAATAGGATGTCTTGAAGAAACTGGCTGCTTGCTCTTGAGCTTGGACAGGGTCGGCTTTTCCCTTCGGTGACTGCATGTGCGAGTTGCAGCATGTTCTCGATCCCTGAGTTTTCAGGAAAAACTTGGTGCCATACGTGCTGAACGCGATGCACGCACAACGAGTTGAGGTGAACTCGAGTTTGATAAGACCATTCAGGGTTGTCGTCATCAATCATTGCCCTCCAAATTGATAGCCGTCTCTGCAGCGAAAGAACTCCCTTGGGGCTGCTTTCGATACTCAGTTCTGCCGGCATGTAATTGTCCGTTAAGATCCTGAACGTTAATCATAAGACATCCTCCTTCTTAAGTTTTGACATTCAGTTCCAGTATTTTCCTGGGATCGGAGAGTTTGGTGGGACTTCTAATCCGTTCGGCATTTTGATTGAACCGTCAGGTCTAAATACCCATGTGCCATCTGGGTCGGTGACATACCAGGTTTTTCCGGTGTGCTGAGAATAACTGCGAAACCATCCGGGACAGTCATACATAGTCGGCCGGAAACGCCGATCCGAGACTCGCGAGCAATAAGTGCTTCTTGACGTTCTGCGTGCGACGCTAAAGCTCGGCCTTTGATTCCATGGTCTCGGCATCCCATTGATCGTCGAGGATATCCCATCTCTTCAGTTACTCTAGTACTTCTTGGTCGTTAGGTGGATGAAATCAGTGGGCCTATCAGAGGACCATCCGCTGAGCGTTCTTTCGTGATCTGATGCCACCTTCGTTCTTGTACTGTTTTTGGGCGTTGAGTGGTCTGGCTGTTGTTGATGCTCGTGTGTGTGCTGCTTGAGATTCTGCGACGCTTTGGGCTTCGGTTCTGGCTGCTGCTTGTTCCGGTGGCTTGGGCTGTTTTCTTTCCTCCTTGTCTCAGGGCGGTGCGGGCTGGCGGCCATGTCCCTGGCGGTGGTGCGGGCGATGGTATGGGCGCCAGCCCCGGAAAACTGAGCCTGGGACGAAGGTCAGAGCGAAGTCGAACAGATCCCAGGCTAGCTGGCCTGCGGTGACGTTGCTGAGGTGCGAGGAGGTCGCCGCCGCAGGGTTGTGGATGAAGGAGGCCAGGTGGCCGTGGGCCGCGGCCAGGTCAGGACTCCGACGGCTCCCATAGCCAGCGCGAAGGTGGAACCAGCTGACATCAGCAGCATCACACCCAGAGCCGTGACCAGGAGCTGGCCTGTCGGCCCCAGGGAGTCCCACCACGTCGCCAGCTCGTCGAGCAGGCCGGCGAAGAACCCAGAGTCACTGCCGCCGAACAGCAGCGACGAGCCAATCGCCTGAGCAACTACCACACCGCACCACAGACACACCAGCCCCTATGAGGGCCGAGACTGCGAGCGTGATGAGAGCGAAGACGCGACGTGCCGCGGGTTCAGCCCCGGGGTGGTTGCCGCCATGGCGTCACGGCGCGTTTCCATCACCTGGGCAGCGGTCAGACGGCCCTCGATCATCGCGCTGGGAGCGGGTCATGCGCCGGTCGGCGTAGCCACGGGCGATAACGACCAGATCACTGTAGAGTAGGCCACCAGCGCCGCGACCGCCTCGATCGAGCCCCGCACAAAAAGCCGGTCCCCCGATCGCCGTCACGGGAGGGCGCCCTGGGCGCCTCGCCAGCAGTGACCCCCAGGGCTCCGGTGCGCAGGCGTCTGCGGGCATCGGCCAGCAGGCACAGGCCGAACAGCACCACCGAGTAGGCGATCGCATTGTTGCCCGCCCCGAGACCCGCCACACCGCACCCAGCCAGTAGACGACCGGGTCGTCCGAGTCCAGCCAGGACACCGAGGTCAAGGAGGCCACCGAGGCGTTGTAGGCCGCGTGATCCACCACCACCCTGCACCAGCGCTACGGCCGGCAGCACCCAGGCCACCACCCGCCCCAGCGGCCTCACCGGTGCGCCACAGGACGATCCCCTAGCCAACCGCCATCGCCACCGTCATCGTGGACACGTGATGACCCACCGCCAGCGGGCTCGGGCCCCGCCGGCCATGAACCGACCCTAACAGACCGTCACTGTTCCACAGGCGGAAGGACCCGGCCGTCCAGGCGTTGAGCGAAGTCCAGACCCTTATCACCACCCAGCAAAGAAGCCAGCATCCCTGAGGCGCTAGACGCCTGGCGCCGTCCTCAGCCGCAGTGAAACCCGCCCCGGCCGCGTAACCCAGCAACGCCCAGTCCACCGCCGCCAGGCGCCGCGCCCGCCCCGGTGCCACCAAAGCCACCACCAACAGCGGCACCACTCGCCCGGCTCCTCCACAAAGGCCGCCAGAGCAATGCTCGTTCCGTCGTCACTCGTCGACATCCCGCCACTGGCGGCAACCAGCCCCGTAGCCTTAGCCACCACCAGTGCCCACGGCACACTCACCGGAGAACATGACACTCACCGCCCGCCACGAGATGGTGCGAGTGCGTGACAGCAGCACCATCACCCCCAGACAGGCCAGCATCCAGAGCGTCGGCACCATCGCAGCAGCCAGGCGCGGCACCACCAGCACAGCCACCACCAGCAACTACGATCGTGATGCGCTGACTGATCCGAGACAGCCGTAACAGCCCCCGGGCCAGCCCCTCGTGACGGCTCAACCACTCTGCCAGGCCCACTGCACCTGCTGCTGAGTCTCCGGCGGAAAACTCGTGAGACCCTGCCGGCCGCCCCCACACCAGCGGGAGACAACACCGAAAGCACCGGAGCACTACGAAGACCCACCAAAAACCCTTCACACCACCAACAGTGAGCAAACACCCACCCGAAGCCACAAGAACGTAATCATCCTGTTATCTGCGGCCCCGCGTCACCACTCTGACGAAGATCAGGGTGGCGCAGACGACAGCTTCGAGTGCTCGCCCTCCACGTTCCTCATCGGATAAGTCACCGAAGCGCAGGACGTTGGGAGCCCATCACCCGGGCCGGCGAACTGCATCAGCGCGCAAGAGCGCACCTAGATGAGGACATGAC